>Ga0065711_1007772_pt1 | contig 19157 bp, 10 predicted proteins | sample Hoacrofraction12_FD_59098 | JGI IMG/M metagenome (GOLD analysis project Ga0065711, IMG submission 59098) | Hoatzin crop microbial communities from Cojedes, Venezuela - Epithelial fraction 12 v2 (version 2) | ecosystem: Host-associated > Birds > Digestive system > Esophagus > Crop | place... | reverse complement strand
TGCTTGCTTTTACTGTGTCTTTTTTTTTTTTTTTTTCTATGAAGTAACTGTGCATTTCTTCTTTCTCAGGAAGATTCAGAGAGGGCCAGGTATTCTCACCGGTCCAGTCGACATTCATATTTGGTTTGTGTTCCAACTGTATAGTTTTCCTTTTCCATCATGGCCTTAAAAAAAAAAAAAAATGGGGGTTTTGTTTCATTTTCATAGGGAACAGATGATACTTTAACTCTTCCAAGTGGTAGCAGTTTTAGAGTCAGTATTTTAAGTTACGTAAAATGCTAGATGAACTTTGACATTATATTTCCATCAATGTTAACAATGTAGTTTATTTTTGTGTATTTCAATCTTTGCATTTAAAAAGAATCTCAATTGTCACATTTTAATTATTTGACTATGTTTTTACTATAAATACCTCATTTTTTTCCTCTACTACTTATATTTATTTACAGTATATTTTTGTTGCTGAAAATTGAATAGGCCTTTGGAAGCTATTTGGAAATATATGTAGTTCAGCAGTCAATGATTTGGAATAACATGTATTTACTAACAAGTTTTAAGAGTCATCTTTTAGTGTTACTCCAATCTAATATGATTTGTTTCTTTTTTAAAAAGCTGGGTAATCACTTACACAAGCTGAGTACTTAGGCTTCAGATATTGCCAACTAGTAAGAATTAGTTGTCTTGTCTTAAAATGGTGGAGTATTAAGATTCCTACAGAAGTTGTCAATTGTCTTATAATTACTACTACACATCAAACCTCATGGTCAGATGTGAAGATGCTATTAATGATCAAACAGTGGTCTAATGCAGATAAGTTTAATGTGGGGGAAGGGGGGAATCTTTCCTATTTCCCTATCTGTCGCAGAAATTCTGCAAACAGGCAAGTTTTATTAAATAAGTAAATACTACTGCTGACTCAGGGTCATCATGAATCAGTGCCACTTACTGAAGATGAGTAATACTGATCTGTAACTTGGGCTTTCATTCCACGCTGATGCTGATGGTAGTCTGCTCACTGTCTTTTCTTACACTTCAAGTATTACGGTGTTTCTATAATATTTGTAGAAGAAAAGTAGTAATACCTTAGGATACAATTTGAAGAGCAGTTTAGTATGATGCAGGGTTTTATTTCTCTGAGAATATGGGGATGTAGGAGTGGCAAACACCTGAATGATGCAAGGTATCCAGAAGACTGCCACTAGAAGTGTTTATTGTATAAGCTCTCCTATATCTTCTTTAGGTCATATGTGGTGCTAAAGATTGGTTTTATTGAGGGTTTGTAAACATTTTCCCAGTTTTGGTAGATCTGCCTAGAAATCAGCTTGTCATCGATCTGGATATATAGGCCAGGAGAGGGACAAATTACTAAAATAAAAGGGTTGGTTTTGTTTATTTTGAAAGGTGGAGTAAACTGTGTGACTTCAAAAAAAGTTATTGTCACTTACTAAGAGGTTTCACCAATTAAATGTAGTCTTAACTGAGTTTTGTGTAACATCTTGCAAGTCCTGGTGTTAAGTCTTTCTGCAATTTATCACACAGATATTTTTACCAAAGAAATTATTTACATCGGGTAGTGTTGACTACTTTGCAAACAGTAAATGGTTTACAGAAGAAGCACTTACAATACGCTATGTGGCAACACTTAAACTTGTGAGCTGGTACCAGTTTGCTCAGATGTGTTTTTGCTTTGGTTAACATACAAAATATACTGAGATGGAGATTGAGTAATTTACCCTTGACTAAATGGTGGGGCTTGAACTCAGCAGACAACTGAGCTTATTCTGAGTGTGCTTTGAATTTCTTTGACTGCCTCAGTGATTTTGTGCCTTCAGTGAAGATTAACAGTTATCATCAGAGGCTTTTAGAAGTTATTTTATATACTGATACATTTTTTCAATTTCATTGTTAAGAGTTCTTTGGATGTCAGTGGGTCTCACAGGAGCAGAGCAAGTACCCCCCGAAGGAGAGATCTTGCGGTGTGTAGCCTGGAGTGAGCATGCTCTGATGTGTTCACATTGTAACATTTCCCATGTATACTTACCAAAGCCATAGTTTGGTGGAAGCATGCTTCTTTGTAGAAAACAGTATTAACTGGAGTGCTGCAATGACTGATGTAATTTAACACTTTGTGATAGCAAGTTTGAGGGCTCAAAGAAAGTGTTAAGTCGTCTGTCTTGAAGATAACTTCAAATCTGAAGGAGATTAGACTCTCCAGTCTCTCTCTTCTAATGTCCTTAAAAGAGAAGTCAAAAAAGTGGCAAAGGTTGGGCATCAACCTTGATAGGTACAAAGATGTTGCTAAAAGTTATGGCAGGAAAGCTTTTATCTCGGTTATATTGCAATGTTAGTCTTACAGTCAAGGCTGGAATACAAACAAATTTTACTTTTTCAGAAATGGGTATTTCTGTATATTTTGTGGTATTCCTAGTTTAGGCAACTTAAATATTTGTTAGTAGACTGTTAAGCTGTTAATAGTTAAGTAAAGGTGTAAGTGCGGTGTTGTGATGATAAAGTTTTTATTAAAAAGCGTTCCAGCCTCAGAATGCCCTTTAGATTGGATAAATGGCATTCCTTCATGTATAAATTTTCATAATTAGTAAAATATGTTTTCTTGTAATTTCCATTTTAAGCCTTTTTAGTCATTCTTTGCAGAAAAAGCTAATTTTTATCTTTTTTTAACTTCATGATTTTAACTGCATTTTCTTTTACTTCAGTATGACAGTGCTAAGGATAGATCTGCAAGATACTCGGTCCCTGTATGTTAACGTTTTGCATGTCTTTGAGTGAAGACTGCTTTTGTGCTTTGTTTTTAAGGTGTAATGACACTAACTGGCTATTTTAAATTGTTGATTTAGAAAAAATACGTTTGTACTGTCACAGTTGCAGACCTAGAATAGCAGTACGATTCTAACACTTTCCACAGAATGCATGCATAAAACTTTGTCTGGGAGAAAATCTAATGAAGTCATGTACTGCAAACAGTTATCTTACAGTAAGCACTTTTTAGTATTATCTGTTACTTCTAAACTTTGTGGTGAAGTGACATATACAGATTAGACTTGGAAGACATACTTTTAATTAAAAAAAAAAGTGCATATGCATATATTAGTATTCTCCATTTCCATACAGAAACTTTACTCTAATGGAAAATTATTTCAGTTCTGAGAAAAAGCAGATGGTTTGTATACCTTTAGTTTAAAAAAAAATCCTCCTTATTGTTATGAAGTGATAGTATAATGCATCACATTTTCATTGGTATTACACCAAGTCAGATTTGCATGTGTCTCCTTAGGCAAAGAAAAGCACCAAGTATCACTAAAAGGAATATGCCAGCAGCTTAAAGAGCTGAATTTATTTAAACAGCAGCGTTACCAGAATTAGCTACAGATAGGCAAACACAATATAGTGCTTAAACTAGTCTATAATGTTAAGTTTTTTTAGTTTATTTATTGGTTTTGCATTTTTTGTGAAATGTGAATACTGGCTTAAGCCAAGTCTGTGTTAATCAGAGAGAAGGTTGGTTATAGTTTCACTTTTCAGTTCTTCTTACACAGTGCTAGAAGTATCGCCTATTATTCTAATCATGAAGTTAGAAGCTTCTGTGGTGTTTCCGTTGTAGGTGATAAATATCTTAAATCCTTATGTTTGACTTCTTTATATTTTAAGATTCAAGATGCTGTTATATAATGGTGTTAATTTTCTAAATTTTATTCTTAGAGTCATGGTTACGGTGAATCTCATAGTTCAAGGAAGAAAGCTGCTTATTCCCATAAAGATTTATTGGTCAGTTTTCTACTAAAGATTTATTATAAATATACTAACTGTGTAGAGTTATGTACTAATACAGTTGCAGATAAACTTATCAGCTTGCTGGCATATGGAGAAATATTTTCAGGAAAAAAGAAACCTCTAGTATAGACCAAATTCTGACCTGAAGCTGAGTTTGAAACTTGGCTCATGGCAGTGTAATCCCATGAATGGAATCAGCTGAATAGAAAGCATGTTCTGTTGGAGGCCTGTGGAAGGCTCTTGGAAATGTTTAAAAGTGGCACTTCTCTGCATTCGAGTTTACTCAGGATGGAGATGTGTTCTATTTACACTTTGTTCTCTATCAGTTAGATATATTTTAAATGTAGATGTAAAGCAGATTGCATTTACCATAAACCTTGATGTTAACCCAGTGAACTGTTGAGAAAGGCATGTGAATTACTGTGATCTTCCAAAAACTATTCTAGATGGTTCAGTGTTTAACATACGTGAATACAGTGCCAAGAAATTAAATATTTTTGTTATTTTTTTCAGAGGGTCTTCGCACTGATGGAATAGCAGTTATGTCAAGGGTTGGGGGAGTTAGAGCAGTAGTGAACACCTGTGAGATAAGGCCGAAATAATTTTTATATTTACTAATAATTATTTGTATTACAGGATTTGTCTGTGTGCTTTTGAGGTGCTGTTTTCCTATTCCTGCAGTCTTAAATGAGTGATATGATTCTTTCTACCTCCTATAGCCTATTGAGATAGGAAATGCCACTTTCTGAAAGCACTGCTTTATGCCACGTCTTTGTCACTGCTTTTTCTTCTTTATATGTATATATCAAATTTTTCCTCATATATGCATAAGTATGGATCTGTTTAGGAAGTGTCAAAAATCAGCAGAAATTAGCCAAAGTGTAATTGCTAGGTTTTCAGCATGCACACTTTGGTGTAAAGAACAGCGGTAGGGTACAGACTAATGCTGATCACATAAATGTCCATCCCTTATTAACCTCTTAGGAATTTCTGTCCTTTTCTCACCCCAAATGCTCTGATCCAGGGTGGCACCTAATGGAAAAATGATCAAGCAAATCATTGTACTAATTATTAGCAAGTTTTGTCAAATATGTTTTTCATGTGTTTCATGCTGGATTTGTCAGGGTTTATCTAAACTTTTCAGGGGTTTGTTATTTATTGGGGAGAAAAACCAAAACTTTTTACTCCTTTGGACAGGACATTAAAATATAGATAATGCTGCTGTACAGAGTACATACGTAGGTTTGGGGGTTTTTGTGCTTTATTTGCTTCAGAAAGTTACATGGATTTTGAGTTAACCGTAGCAGAAGTTTTTATGTCTGTAGAAGTTCTAAGCTTGGCAACGTTTTAGAATTGTTAAGACAGAACTTTTATTACAAGATCTACAGATGCTACCTTTGTTTTCTCTTTTCTTTTTTTTCCTCCTCACAGAGTGGAATTTACTATGATCAAAGGAATTATAGCAGCCTTAGATATAGTAAACCAGTTCCTTCCTACCATACTCGGGTCTGTCTCCTCTTCCTATATTCATTTTTTAATATCTATAAAATACATATATTTGGATTTGCTTACTAATGCTAGAAGAAGCAAACTTCTTTCTCTTTCCTTCTATAACACTGCAAGTTATGACAACTAGTAGTAGTTACAATTGTATTTCTTGCTTTTAGGGGTTGCCTTTAATAAAATGAGTGGATAACATGCAAGTTACCGTGTTCTGCATGTGTGGGGTTTTAAACTTAAAATAGCTTCTGTTTTGTGATTGCTGTATGTCATAAACAAAGCAACCAGCAGTTGTGATACTTGCATTTTCAAAGTCCTATTTAGAAAAACAACAAAAAAGTCTGAAGTTTAGCTCCAATGTACTACTTTCTTCTACAGTAATATAAATGATAAATCAATGATCTGTTGTGAGATGGGTAGTATGTTCTAGTACCTGCAGCTACTGTCGTGGTCAGGTTTAAATAAGTAGCTAGAGGAAATTGACGTGTCTTTTTAAAACTATTCAATTTCTTATCATTCTCTTCTACAGAACTTCTGATAAAACTACTAGATTGCTTTAATTAATGTTTTAGATTATGATTTCAAAGACAAAGTGTTTTCTTGGAATGTTTATCAGTGCTTTTCTTAAAGTTTGTGTATTACAGATGCAAATTTAGTATTTCAATATTTTAGAACTTTTGAAGAATATAGAGCAGTAGAAAAAAACACCTTAATGTACACAGAAAAAGTGTTTCTGACTTTTCCTATTCTTCACACTCCAGTCATCTTCTCTGTACAGTGATCCAGTGGCAACAACTAGGAGTTACAGGGTTAGTACAATGTAACATAATGTCTTGCTGATCTTTAGATACTTGAATCGCCCTCAAATATGAAATTACACTTTTCTTCATAGGTGTCTCCTTCTGTACACACTGGTTTGATAAGAAGTATCAGTTTGGTTCGTAAGCACCATTTGCATGGTTGCCTTAAATTTGTATTGTATGGCGGTGAGGCTTGACAGTATTACACATGCATTTTTTTCATATTTTTAAATAAAGCTGCAGCTTGTGAGTGTCATTTTTGTGGAGGCATTCAGTTTAATGTTTTTAACATTGTTAAATGGCCTTGTTAAAGTATTTTAGTAGTTGCTGTTTTACTGATCTTTTTACAGACAAGCATAAGGTTTATGAATACAACAATGATGTTGAACTCTGGGGTTAGAACAAGTTAATCCAAGCATACTAAATAATAACTGCATGTATAATACTAAAAAAAAGGATTTAAAAGAAGAAGCTAATCCGAGTGTTTGAATGGAAAAAATCGTTGTCAGGAGATTACAGAAATTTGTGGTAAATACACTTCAAATACTTTCAAATAAGGTGCTATATTTAAATTTAATAATCATACAAAAATGTAATAGGATGAAAACCTAACCTGCATATTTGCAAAATAAAAAGTAGCTAGAAGTGCCATAGGAAAGGCTAAGATAGCTCTACAAAAAGTTATCGTCTTTAAAAAGTGACATGCATGCCTGAAACTTTATGCCTTTTGCTGCTACAAGAGTTCAAATCCAACTTCTACTGCCATTTCGAGACATGCTAAAACTATGTAGAAAATAATATTCTAATGTGATATTTTTATGTAGTCATTGAGGTCCTCTTCTGCACTTAGATTGCAAACAGAGATAACTTTTTTGGCTTTGTGCCAGTTCTCAAGAAAACATTAGAAGATCCAGTGAGAGAATAAGACTATAATGGCAGCTATTACATATAATTCTAATATACATGCAATACTGATTTCTACTAGACATCCCTTCATAGACAGGGGGAAAGCAGCATGAGACTAATTACTTTTTTTAAATTGTGTTGCCCAGAGCTGCTTTTATTATCCACCGCGTAAATAGATTTCAGCCTTGCACTTTAGAATCAGAGAATCATTTAGGTTTGAAAAGACCTCTAAGATCAAGTCCAACTGTACCATATTCTCCTTCGGGAAAACCTGCATGGGTGAGCACAAAGTAAAACTGAGAAGTATACAATATAGCTTCACTTTCAGGGTGGATTAAAACCGTTGAAGGCTTCAGAAGAGTAAAACCCAAATTGCAATTTAAATATTTAATTTTCTTCTGAAAATAGTTGATTTTTTTTTTTTTAATATTTGGCTGTTTTTCAAGGGAATTCTTAGATTTATATTTGGAAATAGATGTCCATAATAGGAGGAGGAAATGCTGCTGGAAATTTTAAAAAACTGTTCGTCCTTTCAAAAAGTATAATGTTAACTGGAAAATGCATAGATGGAGCAAGATTAAAGTACATTACAGTGCATAAGAATTACAGTGTATGAGTGGCATAATTATTTCTGAGACTGAATATAAACAGTATTTGATTCCCTCTTTCTCAGGCATCTTTGTGTGGTGATGGAGTACGTAGCTCATATAGTTCTCGAACTGTAAGTGTAATAGGCTTTTGATTGTTTCTTTTGTTATCTCTGTTTTCTGGAGACAAAAATCTATGAAAATTGTGAAAATTTCCTTCATAACTTTTCCTTAGCCATCTGAATACAGTTATTCTTCAAGAGCAAGCTCAATTCGAAGTAGCCCTGTGGTGAGCGTTCCTCTTGCATGACTTGCTGAATGCTTTGATACTAACGCACAACGATTTTGAGTATTTACACTGGGGATCGTTTTACTGACCAACACAAGGTCTTGATTTTTCAATTCCGCTTCCAAAAAAGAGTTTGTCAGAGAGGTGATTTTTAAGTGAGATGTAAAGTTTTGGCAAGAAGATAGTAAAGTGTAGAAGCAAGGAGGAATTTGCTTTTCTAAGCATCTTTTAAATGCCTATAATTATATAATTGGAAGCGGTTGGAAACTGGAGTATAGCAAGTTGTTGGAGTTACCACCTTACCTCATAGTTGGGCAGGCATGTGAAACTGTTACTACATGTGCAAAAGTGTTTCATTTTAGAAAGAAGACTGAGGCAAACTTTGTTGTATCATTCAATAAGAAGTAGCTAGCTCATTGTTATGGTGACCAGTATTCAAAATGGAGAGATATTTGTTCCTGATCTGTATCATGTTAAAAGGGTCATTCCAAAGATAGCTTTTCATGCTGAGAAGTGATTTTTATGTACTTCTACCCTGTTTCTGTCACAGAACTGTCTTGGTTTCATTGGTACAGCTGCTCGTTTGTCATACACACAAAGTAGATCAGTGTTCTGGTATAGGTTAAACTGAAATGTTCTGTCCTGTTTTCATTTTTCACATATTTTTAACAATGTTATAAAGACTAAACAAATAAAACCAGATTTGTTGGAGACTGGATGTTTTTACCTACAAAAGCTGTCAGGGTGCATTTTTGAGGGTAGGAGAAAGGGAATTTTGCTGTTGCTTTATGAAATTTCAAAGACTAAGAGGTATTAACATCCATCTCTAAAGTCTTTTGAACTGTGAAAATACTACTTGTGTTAGTTTCTCTTAACATGAAGTTTCGTTTCTTAAAAGTATGTACCTTGTACATCTATAGGAATATATATAGCAGTTCTAAGTATGTATATGTGATACCTATAATACCAAGGTACCATTCACTCACACTAGTGAATGTTTTAATAGACTTAAAAGTATTTGTTTAAAGAAATAATTCTGAAAAGGGTATTGAGTAGATTAAGTAAAAATCTTATAACTTTCACTTTCTACTGTTTCTATGGCTAATATTTTGGTTTCACTCTGGGTAATGCATTGCAAGTCACTCAGTACTCACTGGAAATCAAAAGAGAAAGTAAGAGAGAAGATGGAAACAGTAGAAAACACTGAAGAACTGTATGGTGAATCTCCATCTTAAACTGTGTCGGTTTTGATAAACCTGTTGAGAAGGATACTGAAAGTGGCAAAGGTATAGAAGGAGGAACAGTAAGGTTTATCAGACATACAGACTTTTCAATAACAAAGATAAGTTGGTTTTGAATGAGAGAGTGCAGTGTTGTCAGATCGTGTTTGTAGCCCTTGAGTTGTTTGTTTGTTTGCTGTAAGCGTAATTCATATAAGCAGAATTCTGCTTCGCATCTTTTCACTTTCATTTCACAAAGTATAATAAACAAGTCAATTTTCTGACTGCAAAAATTTATTTACTTACATGGAAAAATATATTACTTAAAATGTAGATGTAGTTATAGCTGGAAAATTCTGTGTCGGAGAAATAGGACATAACCAAGCAGTGACAAAAAAATACAAATTCTGTAGTCCTAAGCATGCATAACCTGATACAGGTGTTCATCAGTAGACTGTTTTATATGTAACTGGTCACATCTGCATAAAAAACATCTCACTATCTTTTAATGAGAATAAAATAAGGCTACATCACGCATGTATCTCAAGTATAAAGAAATAAAGAATTATTTTTTTAATGGTGAAAATGGAATAAGGACCATATATTTTCAAACTGTTCATTTAAAGATACATTCTTTCATATGATCACTTTTAAAACTAAATATAATATTCACAGCAACTTTTTACTTCAAAAAATAGAATGTTATCAATATGACACTTTTGATAAACCTACTCTTCTCATTAAATACTATGTTTAATGTGCATAATGTTTTCTAAGTTAAATATTTCACTTGAAATTCCCATGGCATTGTAATGACTGTAATGCGGTTAGATATATTTTTGCCTTTTTTTACCAGTGGTATGTAGCATTAGCATTTTTTCCTCACCTGTCTGACATACAGCTTTGAGGAGTAAGCTTGTCCTCTGTAAGGCCTCGTAAAATTATCAAGGAGAAGAAGCTTGTATCATACTCATAATTAGTTGTGTTGGGATTGTGTTGATTTGAAAAAAAGACAACATTTGTAGAGAAAAACAATAACTTTCATCAACTTCTGATTATATAATCTGTTTTGATGTTCTACAAACCTTTATTTAAAAAAAGGTAATTTTTGTAGCTTATGTTTGGCACTATATTAGCACTAAACCCTTTTGTATCTCTTGATTGTATTTTTTATATTACTCAAATAAGGAAAATGAATCAATAATAAATGTTCACTGCCTTTAGTTTTAGATACCGTAAACTGTAAGAATAATAAACATGTGAAGAGAGTGTTTAAAGACAATGCATATGCTGACTAAAGTATTCATATCAGTGGCACATTTTATTCATTTAGATACATTTAAAGTAGCAAAAATCTAAAGGTGTAATCAAGATTTTACAGTCGTGAACTGCTAGAAAAGCTAGAATAAATTGCAATAATGGAGATTCAAGTTAGGATTTCCCATTTGTTCTTTTAAATAAACTTCATTCTGTGGTATCATCTTCAGTTCTCTTTCACCCTTCTCCTTATCTTTTGAAGTCTTCTGATTTTTCTGATCAAAGTGAAACTGCTGCTGACTATTTTAGTCGTTCCAACCGCAGGGGAAGCATTGTTTCCGATGCAGACGATGTCCAAGGTTTGAATAGTGTGAGTGTAATGCTTGTTGTTATATTGTGGGCAATACAGCCAACTTACTAACCATGGATTTTCTTTCAAACACTGAAAGTAAATACTGTAAAAGCACTCAGAGTTATTAAATGGCACATAGGGGTGTTTTGTTTTTTTTTTTTGAGTGGTTGGGTCCAATTTTTATACAAAAATGTCTGCAGTCTGAATTTTTAAAAAGCATGCTGCTTTATTTATTTTAAAGGTTTTTGCCTTTTGCTAGAAGCATGTGACAAGTGTTAACACTTCACATTTTTTGTGTGTGATAAGCTTAAGATTGTTTTAAATGTAAAATGTTGGGGGTTTTTTCTTGTGGAAATTAACAATGTCTAAGTCTTTTGTGTATTTTTGGAATACTACGACTTGGTTTAGTGACAAAAATAAATACTTTAAACAGTACCCTCTTTAGTGCATTTTAGTCTTAATTTACCCAGGAGGAGATTTTGTCAGGATCCATTACTGGAGCACTCATTGTTGGCTATGCTCTTGCACTGAATTCCAAGTCACTGGAGCATATCACAGGACAGGTTGCTTGGGCATCTCTGTAGTCTGAACGTTGTTTACAACAAACCTAGCTGCCTTTTCTTTATTGCTGTGTTAAGTTCTAGAAGCCGTTGTTACTTCCAGTCAAAATGTTTGTTCTTAGTGGTGGAAAAAATAGGGAAATTACTGTTCTTGGGCATGTCTTAAAAATAATAGTCACAGTGCATGCAGCAGGAGGAGAGGTTGAGAGAACTGGGCTGATGTAGTGGAGCAAAAGGGACGCTACATGGTGATCAGCAGCCCGCAACTGCTTGATTAGGTAAGAGCCAAACTCTGCATACCCATGCCAAGCAGTGCAGCAAGGGGCAGCAGCCTTGTACTGCAGTGTAGGAGGTTCAGACGAGCCACTGAAGCTCCAGAAGGAGCTTAGCGTTGCACTCTTGACAGGTTACACCAAGACTGGAGAACCTCCATCCTCAGGAGCTGGTGAGACTTAGCTAGATAAAGCCACAGCTGACCTGGACTGTTGGCAGTAGTTCTGCTTTGGAAGGGAGACTGGACTAGGTGACTGCTAGAGTACCCTGACAACCACTGTTTCTGCAATTCTGCATTTAGATGATTTAATACTCTCATAGTGCTATGTAACTTGTACTGTAATCATGTATGGTATTTATCCATCTGTACATGCTCCAAGCATGACAAAGACCAATCATTTCTCCAGTTTAAATTTTAGCTTTTTTTCTTCTCTCTAATAAGCCTGCTTTTCTGAAATTAATGCTCTGCCAGAAGAAAGTGTGGAGGCTGAGACTGGCAATTATGCTACCTTCTCAGTTGCTTTTCTCATCATCATTATTATGTAATATTAGATTCCAAAATTATTTTTTTACATAAGTTATTCCAAATGGAAACTTTAGATCAATTGGTTTCTTAGCATCATTTTACTGTCACAGTGATGACAAATATTTGCAACTTACAATTTCGGTACATCGTCGGAGATGGTGAATTTGCCATGGAAGTGCAATGTTGCTTCTGTAGAAGCCACAATAGAAGGAAAAAGAAAGATCTCATAAAGTAACATCTTTTTCTACTGTAATTGTAGCAGATTCCCAAATCTCCTCTTCCTGAGTTGGGAGAAAAATAGGTGTGTTAGGAGAAGCCAGATATTTGACATACCATATGTAGTGTATCATACTTGTTTTAGGAAATATGCCAACATGTTAATGTCTTAATTTAATTCCACCTATTTGGATTCATAAATGTAGAAAATATGGAAATCTACAATATAAGTTTACAATATCAGAGTTTCCTGAATAAGAGTAGGGGGTGGTAGTTCTTTTGCTTAGGCTTCAATACATAAAGTCTGAAATTATTTTGTAGGTTGATGTTGATTAGTACACTTTAGTTACGGGCTTTTACCTGAATTGTTTTTGTCCTAATGTAATTGCAGGTTTCACGAAAGAGACTGAAGGAACAAACGTGTTTTCTAGTAACTAGAACATTCACACTGGTGTCACTGATTGTCTGAAGTGCACTTGCATGAAGCTTCATGTTTGTTATGCCACCAAGTGTTGTAGTCACTACCCTGTTCAAATTTAAAATAGTGAAACGTGTTTTTTTGAACAGCACTGTAATATTGGTAACGACTTCTTAAAAACTTTAAAAACAAGCTTCTGGCTTTTACTTTACAAGCATTCCTTTGTTTTGCAATTGAGGTAAAAACTACTTTTTCAGGGTGAATATTTTTTTCCTATCTTGATCTATGCTAGCTTCTGGAATTTCTTTTTTTTTTTGTTGGGTCATTTTTCATTCTTAAATATTTCTTAGTATCTTTGACCAGAAGATGGTGCCTCTGTAGTCCCTCATTGCAAAAGGTGTATAATGATCACTTTCCCTTTTCTTTCAGCTGGAAGAAAAGAGTGAAAAATCACATTCAGAAATATTTTCAAGGGTAAGAATTTTTGATCTAATAATTAGTGAAGTCAGTGTTCAGCCTTAAATTTACAAGTAGTAAAATAGTTCCAAAAGCATAAACACTGTGTTTTTTAATAGAGGGTATTTTAGTCATTTTTTTAAGAGCTTGCGAAGAGATATTTTTAGGCATATTTTTTATCTACAAAATTAATACTTTGCATCTTTTATCTCCCAAGGAAAGAATTTAATTCTTTAGTTTACTTTTAGCAAGTATTAGTTTCCTGTCAAATTTATTTTCTTTCAGAAATATTTAGCAGGAAAGGTTAAATTTTAAGAGGCTAGCGCTATAAAAATTCATATGCTAGATTCTATGGGAGACTTTCTTCTGAATTCTGGGTGGTAGAAATTATAATTTTTAGAAATAGTTTGAACTTATACAGTTTTTCAACACCAACAGCCTTCTTATGCAAGTCTTCTGAACAGAAGACTCAAAACTGTGATGTTATGATAACTGATAAGTCAGAAAACCCCACATTTCACCAAGAAGAAACTTAGCTGCTGGAAAATAATCAATCGAAAATATTGTCTATAAGTTAATATTAGGAAATGGTAAAAACATGAGAGAAAAGTGTTCTATGACTGTGAAGTAATTTCTGAAGTGTAACATCAAGTATACCCGAAATGACAGTAGGAGTCCTGATATGGTGTTTTTCCTTTTTTAAGCCATCATCTCGCAATTCAACAAGTGCAACCCCTCTGAGTGGCAACTCATCTAGGAGAGGAAGTGGAGACACAAGCAGTTTGGTGGATCCTGATGCCTCCCTCAGTGAATTGCGGGTAAACTGCTTTTTCAGAGAATTTAGAGCTAGTTTAAAATTTTGTGTGTGGTTAGGAGGAACTTTTCTTTGCTACAGAATTTCTTAATAGTAAGAAAAAGTTACGAGGATGTAATTTTTAATCAAGATTTCTGTTTTTATCTTGGTAGTTGTATTTGGTATGTTCATATATATTTATGGTGCAAACAGTTCAGCTTGTATTAAAAGAAGACTTTGTTTGTCAAATTTGAAACAATTCTGTTGTATTTGAGATGGCTTGGATTCAGGGATGTAAACAAAATGTTTATTTCCATCTAGTTGTGAATTAATTATTTCTGTGAATTATTGCAGGCTTTGGCAATGGACAGAAATGCATGTAAACCTTTTAATGCTTTTTCGACTATAAATTATTTCCCCATACTTCTTATGCAATGGTTCATTCCTATGTCCTGCAGGATATCTATGATCTTAAGGACCAGATACACGATGTAGAAGGGAGATACATGCAGGGACTTAAAGAACTGAAGGTATCAGGGCTCCTCCCAAGCATGCATTCTGTATGGGTATTTCTGGGTAATGGAGATACCACTGGTTCCACTAACCATGTAAGGCTTTACTAACAAGTTTTTAAATTTCTTTAAAGCATGTATCTAACTTCTAATGCATAGAAAGCATCAGCTAAAATTTGTCATGCAAGTAAATTTTTAAGATGTGATTTAAATGTACATGAGATAGTAATTATTTTGAATATCCGTTTATTTGCTAAGAAAACTCTGAAAAATATAAATTCAAACTCATTATCTTACCAGAAAAAACCTGCTAAAAATATGAAAGTTCAATACTATTTTAACATAAACCAAATAATGAACATCTACTATGTATTGAATGGGAAAGAAAGAAATGGAATATACTTATGAGAAAATAACTTAAGAAATTAAGAATTAGTCTTCCAAGTTTCCTCAAATACTATGTTTATAAAGTAAAACCAAAGCCATTCTGAAAAAATGTGCTGAAATGCAGCTGGGCAGGCATATTGATTGGAGGAGAAGATTATTTTTGTTTTAATCTTTTGCCATTCCAAAAGAATTTTTTTTTTAAGCTTATGTTTACATTCCCATTATTTTTCTCGAAATTATAGGTTAGTATTTTCAGCATTAGGTTAATGAGATTTGTTTGTATTTTGAGTTTAAATTAGTATGTATGCTTTTCTTTTGTAAGTTTTCACACAATTAACAGTTTGCAGTTAAATATGGTTATTTTCCCATCTTATATGTTGAAAGGAAGCTGAAAACAGCAAATCATGTGGCTTACAAATATTTTTCGGGATATTTGTTCTGTTCTCTTTTATACTACCTAATTGTGAATGACTCTTAAAGTAGAGATCTTTACATGGACATAAAACAAATATGGAGAGAATGAATTTAATGAATGCTGCTTGTATTAGAGCATGTAACAGTGATATATTTAACAGCTTCCTTGAATTTCCTTGGTTAAACAACATACTAGATGATATAGTAAAGAGAAAAGATGTAATTTGAGCTGTTCAGTGTAGCAAAAATTATTTCCTCTTTAGAGGATAAGTAACCTTGAAACTCATAGCCATATGCTCAGATGAAGTACATATTGTTTTAATCATATTGCCATATGAATATTGAAAGGACTTCAAAAAGCAGTGGATTACAAGATTATTAGACATAGCTATAATTGTGCTGAACTTGAATGAAATGCGAGATTGCTTCATATTTTCAGAATGGATCTAACTCACACTTTTGCATGTTTGGCATCTCATGACTACTGTTCTGAATCATTTACAAATGCACTATTATTTATTGTAATTCATCACAGTTAGCAAAGAGCAGGTGTACAATAGACATTAAGGTCTTGTTCTACGCTTGGCTTACGAAATTGAATTGCATTTTATGCTATTGTTAATACTGAATAATATGTTCCCAAGTTAATGTGCCTTCCCTAGAGATGAAGAACCTTTCTTTCTAATTAAGAAGGTGTTGCCTTTTTCTCAGCTTGTGCTTCAGCAGTTTTGTTTGGAGTATGTTAGAGTTACTAGGATACCTGTTTTTACACTTTTTTTAAGTGTGTTTTCAGTCGTTGAGTAACAGTGATTTGTAGTCGCACTACCTTCACATCTCTGTGGCTGCCCATCCCTTGTGCTGCTAAGAGTGTGGTTTTTACCTGGCTACAGATCTGCTGGGTGTCAGCAGAATAAATTCTAATGTGGATAGTTCTGATTCAGTTACATCTTCAAATCTTTTAATGTCTTCAGTTCGATTCTTTCTATATTCCCTTGCATCAACTAGAAAGGAATCCTTTTTCTTTCCTCAAAATTTTTCTTTTATGCAGTTAACGGAGCTGTCTTCTGATGTCTACTGGGTTTAATTGTCTTGTTCTAGCCAAGCAGGCTAATTTGCATAGCACTCTGGCTTTACTTGATAGAATTATGGGTGGTATTTCTTCATAGCTTTAGATTATGTGCAGAGCCCTATCCATTTTCATTCCAGCCTGTTCCCATCACTTCATCCTTTGGCATCCTACTGCCTCATTCAAGTGCTTCTGAAATTCTTCCAGTTATGGAAGATTACTGAAGCTATGTGGAATTCTGGAACCATAGGGAATATGTGTAATACTTGAAAAGAAGGAACAGTTCCAAAGAAGGCTTAGCAATGTTCCAGATTTTTTTAACTGGTTGGAGAGTCTTAGGTGTAGCTTAGAGTCTTTCTCAGAAGCAATTCTCCTCTTCTGTCTCAAAATAAATTTATTCCTCTTCGATAACGGTGGATTTTTCCCCCCCATTAACTTGTTGATTAATGACACTTTATTCCAATCTTTTAAGCCCCAACCTAGTCTCCTCTTCAAGGCTGGAGTCCTGGAGTATGTGGCATACAATGAGGCCTTGTTACGTCTTGTGGGGGTGGGCAGCAGTATCATTGCTGGTTTCAGCTGCCTTATAGAAGTTTGTGGAGAAGACAGGACAGACACCTTTCAGAGGTGCACAATGACAGGGCAAGATGCAACAGACAGAAGTTGCATTGTAAAGGTAGAAATTCCAATTAGACCTCAAGAAAAAGACTTTGCACAAGGAAGACAGTCAGATACTGGAGCAGGTTGTCCAGCAAGGTTCTGCAGTCTGCATGCCTGGAGATACTTAAAATGGACTGGAGATGAGCCGTGAGCAGCCTGATCTTGGTTAGCCCTCTTTAGTTATGAGATTGGACTAGATGGTATCCAGAGATCTGCGAAGCTAAGTTACTACATGACTCCACTCACCACACTCACAGAAACAATCACATCGGAATTTTTTCCTAGTTGTACTTTTTGTTAAATTTTGTGTCTCCCCATAAAAGGACTATAGCATTTATTTAAATTGTAGTATTTTCTTTTTTCCTCTAAATTATTCTTTGAAAGTCTTTGGAAGGTTTGCTGTCTCTGACATTCTGTTTTACCGATATTTAAAAAATTTGTCATGTTTACACCATCACAAAAATGTTTTCTGTGATTTTAATGTAAAACTTAAGAATTACTTGAATGCACTTACGTGTGTTCTTTTTTTTTTATTTTCTTCTATCTTGTCATGAATCTTCTTTGCTGTTTGCTATTTACTGCTTCCCAGGTGATAATGGTACCTTTCTTATCTTTTCATTACTTGTAGTGCCTTGTCTTTTCTGATCTGTATTCTATCAGGATATGTATTAAGTTATTTTTTCTGGGGTTTCTAAAATACTGTTTTTCTCCAGCACAAAATTCCAGAATTTAGTGATTGGAAGAGAGAGATAAATACGTAGGACTATGATAAAATTTAGAGTTACAGAATAATGAAGGTTGGAAAAGACCTCTAAGATCATCCAGTCCAACTGTCAACCCAATACCACCATGCTTGCTGAACCATGTGCTGAAGTGCCATATCCACGCGTTTTTTTTTTTGGTTTTTTTTAACACCTTCAGGGATGGTGACTCCACCACTTCCCTGGGCAGCCTGTTCCAATGTCTGACCACTCTTTCTGTGAAGAAATTTTTCCTAATATCCAAACTAAACCTTCCCTGACACAACTTGAGGCCATTTCCTCTCGTCCTATTGCTAGTTGCTTGGGAGAAGAGACCAACACCTGCCTCACTCCAACATCCTTTCAGGTAGTTGTGGAGAGCAATGAGGTCCCCCCTCAGCCTCCTCTTCTCCAGACTAAACAGCCCCAGCTCCCTAAGACAGTCCTCATAAGACTTATTCTCGAGACCCCTCACCAGCCTCGTTGCCCTGCTCTGGACACGCTCCAGCACCTCAATGTCCTTCTTGCAGTGAGGGGCCCAAAACTGAACACGGTACTCGAGGTGCGGCCTCACCAGTGCCGAGTACAGGGGGATGATCACTGCCCTACTCCTGCTGGCCACACTGTTCCTGATACAAGCCAGGATGCCATTGGCCTTCTTGGCCAACTGGGCACACTGCTAGCTCATGTTCAGCCAGCTGTCGACCAACACCCCCAGGCCCTTTGCCACCAGGCAGCTTTCCAGCTACTCCTCCCCAAGCCTGTAGTGTTGCATGGGGTTGCTGTGACTAAAGTGCAGGACCTGGCACTTGGCCTTGTTGAACCTCATGGAGTTGGCCTCAGCCCATCGATCCAGTTGGTCCAGATTGCTCTGCAGAGCCTTCCTACCTTCCAGAAGATTGACGCTCCTGCTCAATTTGGTGTCATCTGCAAACTTACCAAGGGAGCACTTGATCCCTTCATCCTCCAGATCATTGATAAAGATGTTAAACAAGACCAGCCCCAAAACTGAGCCCTTGGGAACACCACTCGTGACTGGCCGCCAGCTGGATTTAACTCCATTCACCACCACTCTCTGGGCTCGGCCATTCAGCCAATTCTTTAATGAAGAGTACACCAATCCAAACCATGAGCAGCTAGTTTCTCCAGGAGGATGCTGTGGGAAACAGTGTCAAAGGCCTTACTAAAGTCCAGGTGGACAACATCCACAGCCTTTCCCTCATCCACTAGGCAGGTCAACTGGTCATAGAAGGAGGTCGGGTTGGTCAAATAGGACCTGCATTTCATGAACCCATTCTGGCTGGGCCTGATCCCCTGGTTGTCCTTCACATGCCCAGTGAGCGCACTCAGGATGAATCTCTCCATAATCTTCCCCAGCACTGAGGTCAGACTGACAGGCCTGTAGTTCCCCAGATCCTCCTTCTGGCCCTTCTTAT
>Ga0065711_1038102_pt1 | contig 19159 bp, 11 predicted proteins | sample Hoacrofraction12_FD_59098 | JGI IMG/M metagenome (GOLD analysis project Ga0065711, IMG submission 59098) | Hoatzin crop microbial communities from Cojedes, Venezuela - Epithelial fraction 12 v2 (version 2) | ecosystem: Host-associated > Birds > Digestive system > Esophagus > Crop | place... | reverse complement strand
AAAAAAAAAAAAAAAAAAAAAAAGAAAAGGAAGAACGGAAAGCAAACAGAGAGAGGACTGCTTAGAGAACACCACAGACCAAGGAGAACAAATGCCAGGAGAAAGAAAAACGTAAGCATCATCAGCGCCAACACATGATATAAACGCAGTGCTACCAGTTAAACCCGGAAACATAAAGGCAGTGTAACAGAGGAGGAAAATAACAACTGGGCTCACGGGACAAACACACACAATTGAGTGAAGAACAGTGAGAATCTGGTAGTTTTTGTTCCTGTTTAGCACTGATCAGTAAGAAAATCTATCTACCAACATCCCAACAGCTGAAAAAACAAACTAAAACCCACCAAACTGCAAGCATTGAGCTTTCTGCCTTTTCTTACAGCAAGACCTGAGAGAGACTTTATGACAGGCCTTCTGCTAATGCCTGATTCAGTCCAACTGAATCTATGTGAATTCAGTCTATCTTTATGGTCTATCAGCTGACAGAGTCACCACAGAAGTAGCTCAGTGCATGGACTCAAGGAAAGGACGCCACTTACCCTGATGTCAAACTCCACTCTTAAACAATATGGCTGGTTCTGGTACTGCTGTATCTCTCCTGTTATTTCAGCTACTTTTCTTCTCTTGCTGAAGTTTATAAGATCTTTCCCATGTCGCTTTAGAAATTCAGGGTTGCCTTCTTCTGTTTTCAAAATGTTAGTTAAGTAAATCCCTAAAGAGCACACAGTAGAGGTTCTCAACATACGGTACAAAACAAGGAGGAAGTCACATGACTGGAATACAAAAAATTCTTAAACTAATGAATTTGTGTACTATTACTTAGAAAAATTCTCTGCTAGGGCCAATAAAAGAATCACACCTAGTTTTTCTAGTAAGGACAACAATTGTCATATTTTAATATGCCTTTTCCATAAAGTTGCCTTTTTTGCATCGAAGTCTCAAAGTCTATGCATCTTTCTTTTGTTTAGGAAGCTCATACAATTGAACACTACTAGCATTTTTCAAGAGAAGAGTACACTGGATTCAAGTGCTTTCTCTCAACTGTTAAGCCTCAGTTAAGCTCTACTCCATCAGAGACCTTAGCTAAGCTCCAAAAAATTATTTTCAGGTTTTATTCTTCTGTTTCACTCTCCACTCCTGGCTTCATAATTGCATCAAATCATTTGAACATTAGAAAGAAAAGAGCGCTCTCAAGTCCATAGACAATATATCTGGAACTGTCATTATGAGTCTTCTAAGTATAACTTGAGAGAAATAACTGAAGCTATTCATGTGTGATCCTGCTAACCTCTACATATCTCTGAAGCAGGACAGAAGGTTTCTTAGTTGATCTTATCTTTCTTTGCAGAGCTCTGGAGTATATCTTTCCCCAGTCTGTAAAAGGCCAAAAAAAGCCATCAATACTATTTTCTTTCAGTTTTGGCCTGAAGCCTATGCTGCATAAGTGCAACGTCCAGAGTCAGAACTGATCTGCAGCTAAAATCCAAGTAGCTTGCTAAAGAACAGGGATACCATGCACTTAACTTCACAATTTGCTAACATCAGAAATTCCAAGCAAGCTAGCCAAAAGAACTGTTAAGTCTGATGATAAAGAGGTAAAGAGGAGGCTCCCTTCCCAAACTAGAAATAAGACTTAATAGAAATAAGAGTCTAGTTATAAGAAACCATAAGAATGAAAACTCAAGCTTTATTTCTTGGAACTCTTCATGGGAAAAGTGGTCCTTCTTTCTGTACTAGTCAAAGGCAACAATATTTCCAACGTGACCACCTTCCATTTAAGGCATTCATGGTCACAACACAGTCCAAACTACATTCAAAATGAGTAAATATGTAAATCACATATCACAGATATTCACCTTTTTACTGCAAACAATATCTGCAATTAATAGTCACTTAATTTTTCTTTCATTTTTTTCTTGTCTTGCAATAAATATCCAGGCACCTGAAATTCAAACCCAACTGTCCTGTTAAAATTGACTTCTCATTGTTCATACTCTGGTTAGTGCCCTAGCTCAACACTTTCCACACGTTCACGCACGATACAGCTCATTCAAACCAAACGCGCTTACCAAAAAAAGGCACACAAGGAGGATTAATGGACCTGAGTTTTGCCAAGTATTTCTTATAATGATCCTCACTCAGCTCATAAGCTTCTTCTAAAATCTTCTTCTGGCGACTTGGAATTTGCTAAAAGACGACATGAAACAGGTTGTTTAGACAGACAGGGCAAGGGTGCAGCCCAGCAACAACACTGAGAGTAATGGTCTTCCACCGATATTTAAGTCAGTGACCATGAGGACAGAGTCCCACCATCTCAGGATCTTGCTACCTTTTTCTGCCTTTAAATGATGATTGATTTCTTGCTTCTGAAACCAAGAAAAAAAACCTCTCAGAGGGTAGGTTTACATTAGATATAAGGAAGAAATTCTTCACTATGAGGGTGGCGAGGCACTTGAACAGGTTGCCCAGAGAAGCTGTGGCTGCCCCTTCCCTGGAAGTGTTCAAGGCCAGGTTGGACGGGGCTTTGAGCAACCTGGTCTAGTGGAAGGTGTCCCTGCCCGTGGCAGGGGGGTTGGAACTAGATGAGCTTTAAGGTCTCTTCCAACCCAAACCATTCTATGATTCTGTGATTCGTCATGGGATTGACCTTCCTTTCTCCTTCTTTGAAGGACAGGCTTACTGAAAAGATAGGCTTATAGTGTATCTAAGGTGCACTGCACTACACTTCCGTACCAAAAACGGAAAACATTTCACTGTACCTCAAATGTGTGATCCAACCTATACACTGCTGCGGAGTTCATAGCACTGACAATCTCAAGGACACCATTAAAGTTGTTTAGCTCTTGAAAAACTTGCAGGATCTCAATTATCCGGCTCACTACAATTACTCTTTCCTCTAGGTTTTCTGTTTCTACAATGCATCTAAATACACAAGAACATTTCATTTTGTATTAAAGCATTGATGAGCTTTCCAAAATCAAATATTAAATCGTAACACAAACAAAGACGAAAAGTTTATCAAATTGCTTGATACAATTTTGAAAATGTTTAGAGAATAAACATTTGAAAATATTCTAAGAATAAAAAGCTGAGACTCTTATGGTGAAATTCTCGCAGGCATCTAAACACAACTTCAAACTGTAACTGTCCCAGAACGGAATTTTTCACAGAAAAGGAGTAGGCGCAGATTCAGGAAAGTCACTTACTTTTCAAACCATAAAGTGAGGTTAGTTGTATGCCTTATCATTTTGAGAAGGTTGGGAGAATTAATTTCTTTATCTTCCTTTGTCCACACACTTCCAACTAGTTCAGATGGCTGCACAGCTCTAGATGCATGTATCAAAAAATGTAATTAAAAGCAGGAAAGATTATATTATTTTCCCCAAACCTCCTTATTTCCAGTGAATTTGGAATTCATATTTGGAAATAAATTCTTAAGATATCACTACCTTTCTATAATGCTAGGCTCCCCACATGACTAAGTGGTATTTCTATGCTTCTTTTTAACGTGTCAATTTCTTAATTTATGTGACTATGAACCACCTTTGTTTATCTAAATGAAGAATGAAGTCTACATCTCATTCACCATAATAAAATGTGAGCTTCCAGTGCCTGAACCACCTCTCACAGACAGCTGGTGGGATCTGACAGGGTCCATAATTTGCTTCACAAACTAGGATATGAAGAAAACTGATTTAATTAATGTTCATACTTCTCAAAGGCTGATCTACTTGGAAAATATCAAGAGAAACCTGCAGCACTATGCAGTTAACTATACATCAGTCACATGTACTGCACATTAACTTGAGGAAGACAAGACATACACTGTTTTTCAGATTTTTTTTTTCTGAAAAAATAGCAATTAATATACAGCATTGGTAAAGTCCCTTGACCTACCGTGGGGCTTCACAGCAGGGGCCCGCAGAAACAATTTCATGCTGGAGAATATTTTGGTTTGTGTCATGTGTTTTTCAATGGAGGAAAGTTACCTGTAAAAATCTGACTCAAGTAAAGTGAGCTGCCGAGCAATTTCTATTGGATGCAAAGTGAGCAAGTCAAAAGTCTCTGTGTGTCCCGGTTTGCTTATGTGCCATTCAATCGCTGGAGGTGGGCTCTCAAAAGTAATGTTGTGACTTGGCCCAATGGCTTGTGCCTGCTTTTTCCTGTTGATTATCTTTGTGATTGATTCAACCCATTTCTTCATTGCTTTGCCTGGCACACAGAGAGAAAATTACTATTTAGTTAGTCTTAATGCTGTTTTTCTGAAGAGGTCAGTATAATTCAGAAAATCTTTTGATTTGAACCCCAAACCTACTAAATTAAAGCAGCCACATATTCTTTAGAAGTGCATAAGTGGTGTTCTCACACAAGTCTCAAAGCATTCGAACACATAAAGAAGAATTCCTCTACAGCCAGTGCTGAGCATGCCAAGTTTGCCCAAGCACAATTCAGAACACACAAATTAAGACTCCTATTCTGAATCAGGCTTTTTCCTTTCTTTTCTGACTTTGCAACAAGTGTACGGGAACTAACCTTCTTTCGCCTAAAATGCACTTCTGTAAACACTGTGAACTTTACACTTTGGGCAAGAGTACATGCTTACTTCAGATAACGCAGAAGGGCAAAATAACAAACAGGGAGCAGCCTCTCCCTCTACTGCATTTTGCATCAAATCTCAGATTAAAACCCAAAGCCCAAATGCCTGTTTAGCTCTACACTATAAGAATTTCATGCATGAGATGGCAAGTTCACTGAAAATTTACCAGTAATCCACATTAAACTAGCTGGCTTATTATTCTCCCCCTCTTTCTAATTGCTAAATAACCATTAAATACTTCTCTAACATAGTATTTTGCTACAAACTGCTGCGGTAGCTGTCCCAGGTTTTCTTACAAGGGAATAGGAAAGATCTGAACAATCACAACTGGAAGGTGTCCTACAGGTCTAATATGCATTGTGAAATAGCTGGAAAACCCTTGCTGCAAAGAAACAGTGGTTTCCATTATAAGACTTCTACAAAAATTACCCCTGTGTATGGTTTAAGAGGACAATCAAAGCAATTAATCCATCCAGATGATTACTCAGTTATTATTTTGCATTATTTCAGTCCCTTTATAACAAAACCAATACTTATTTATCAGGATATAAATAACTTTCTTCTGAACAGGAGGCAGACTTTGAATAACCGTGGTGGGTCTTCTTGTAAATTAAGGTTTATTTCATGTTCTTTGTGAAGTATTTAATAAGCAGTCGGTCCTGTTATTCTTCATGTGCTCAGTGAAAGGGAAAGCAATCCCATTCCATACATTAGAAAAAGGATGCTTTACGATCAATGTCAGCACTTAAGACACCATAAGTACCTCTTACTGTTCCAATGAATTCCTCCAAACGTTGCAGAAGATCAGCATCTCTTTCAAAGTCATAGAAGTGGTGTTCTACCCAATGTCGACATACATTTAATACTCTGCCAAAATAAAGGATAAGTAAGCACTCTACAATACAGTCTATCTTCATATGTAGCACTTCACGGCTTTTAGTAGGCGAGGTCTCACAGGAGTATCAGAATCAGCAGACCAAATGCAATTATTCTACTGCTTGCATTTCACCAGCAACCAGCTGTGAGCATTTTTTTATTTTAAAGAAGTCAGAGTAATGCTATTGTTCATAAAAAGAACATAATCTAAAATGTTCTCTGCCTACATCTTTGTGGCACACTTACGCTGTATAGCCTTGCAGAAACATGGATTAAAAAAAAATTGTAAGAAACTAATTTGCACACTAATAGTCTAAAACTCAGCACAAGCCTTTCCCAAGGTTTTTCATGCAATGAATTCAAATTCCCAACAGGTTTTCAAGTAGCAAGGTCAAAATGGCTGACTGCCCACGCACGGTCTCTGTCAAAGCATCTACAAAGAACGGCTGCTGGTATCACAAAGAAGCACTGCACCCAAAAGATGGTACTTCAAAGACTTAAAGGAAGTCAGTTTGCCTCACACTGATGCAATACTCACCGTAGCTGCACAGGCTGAATGTATTCTTTCCTAAATCTTTTTAACTCTGCACTAAGAGGCTGGTCTCCATTCTCCATAGCAATACGATCAGCTTCTGTTGGCTCAGGCTCTGGAATTTCAAATCTATCACAGAAGATCAGTATAAGCACGAGGGTCCTATTACACAAATCCTGCTCGCAGCATGCATGAATAAAATGTCGATTAAAGACAGCTTGAAATTCAGAACATTTCCACATGTTAGAATCTTATGTCTTGGTAAGCACACAGGAAGATTTGCTAAATTCAGTAATAATACAGATTTCAAAGACAAAACAGTGGGATGCTGGAAGTCACCAGAGCTACGTGAACAATCCTAAAGCTTCTGGATCTAACTTGCATATTTTACTTGCAATCCTTGAATTTGACAACTTTTTAAAAAGTGTCTGGAGTTAATCAAAACTAACTGGAAAATAAGACTCTTACAAGCTCTACTCCAGGTGAAAATTAAAAAAAATAAACCATTTTCACTTTGTATGAATATTTTTAACAGCAGCATACCTTTCTATTAGCAGACTCAGCAACTCTTGAGGCTTACAGAAGGATCTATATGTTGTGAGAAAAGTCCGAACAAAGTTGGGATCTAAGACAAAGAATAATTTTACACTTGTGTCAGCAATCACCTGATTTTTTTAATACTTTAAAATAGCTTATGTATCCTTTAAAATTAAGGATGCCAGCCTACCAATTTACAGAGAAGATGATGTAAACCAAAATTGTTTTGGTAACAATTCAGAACCTCTTAAAATAGCAATACAAAGCAGAATTTAAAAACAATGTATATTGTGTTGAAAATTCAAAACTACTTTTTCTTTCCCTTCATTTAAAAGACTGGATTCCTTTTCAATTACTTTTTGAAAATAATAAATAGATCATTTTACGTCTGAGCCATCTACTAAACAACTTTGATTTTGACAACGATCAGGACAAGGTAACTCAAAAGACACAGCAAGTAACTTTGCATTGGATAGAAATAGCCTCTTCAAGGGGAGAATGTTTTCCCTAAACTGGTAAAACTGACAACCCACTGTGATTAAGGCAGGCTAGATATTTCTTCAGCTGACAGCTATACTTCGAGGTTATACTTATTTCACTTCAAGAAAATAAACAGATTTCATTTAAATCGATTAATTACATACATTTAATTTAAAATATTCAATTGCTTTTTAAAAACAAGCAAGTATTCGAAACAGCAAACCAAAGTGTCTCCCTTAATTACATAAGTAAAACCATTTGTTTTCAAGTATGAGGAAATGCAGTGACAGCATGCTGGCACTGCACAGAGCTGACTAGAAACAAGGTTAACATTGTTATCACTGAACAAAATTAATGAGCAGGCTGCAATGGCTTTGCATATTAAATCTACAAACAGATTTTAAAATACAAAGTCCATTGGTAATTTTCCTAACACAGAGTGGCTGAAGAGGAGCACACAGGACTTGGAGTTCCTACAAGCTGTAATGAATAAAAAAATGCCTGCATTATTTGGCCTAACACTATATTAAGCTATTAGGACTTATTTCCGGGAACATGGGTTTTTAAGAGCTTTTTTAAAATCCTCCTTAATTATTTACCAGCATCTCATCCATTTGAATGAACATTCTACCTTTCCTGGATCCTACTAAGCTCTTCATTTAGGCAACAGTTTACTGTAATGTGTTACGTAGATTGACTGTGTATTGTGTAACATAGCACTTCCTTGCATTTCTGTTGTACACTAATTCCCATTTCTTAAACAATTGGCTATTCTGTTTTACCATCTCTGTCCTTCATTACTCCGTTCTTCTTATCATAACACCTCTCCCACCTCTCCTTGAAACTGTACAGTCTAAAAGACTTTTCAAAGACGGAACTCCAAATCCTTTTGCATGAAGAATGTTACCCCTGTCCCCATCATCCTCATCATGAAAATATATAATTTTTGTTGTCTGAAAAAATAAGTATAGAAGTAAGCACAGTAACTTATGTTTCCACAGCTTGCATCCTGTAAACAGCATCCACCCTAAATAGTTTTTGTCTACATGAGAAAGAAAGCCTCCATAGCAATTAACATTTTCAGATCACTGCAAGCTCTGAGTCATAGCTATTGTTATTTACAGGTAGGGTCAGTGTTTAAATCCACGTACATATTGAATTTCAAATGAAGTAGATCAGAAAATCAAATCTAACCTTGTTATCTTACTAGCAAAACCTGTAACTCAAAATAGTGTACAATATATGAGCAAGCATTAAAAAAATACAGACAACACTAGTCAGGATGTCTGCTCATGTGATAATTCTCTCTTCAATACAGCCAATTTGAAAGCTAAAAAAGAACAATAACTTGTTCTACCAGGACTTATAAATAATCACCCTTGAATTCCTTAAGAAAGGAAACGGACACTATGATGACGCACAAGCACTCTTAACATATCAAAGCTTTAAAAATAGAAGAGCACTGCCCTATAGATAAAAAAAAAAATTGCTACGACTTTCAAATTTTGGTACCACCTAACTCAACTGCTCATAAACAAGAATCAGGCAAAGGAGGAGATAATGAAATACTAAAACAAGTAAAACCTGCCAGAATACGCAATTAGGGCCAGAACTTGAATTTCTAATTGAAGGGCAGTTTCTCTCATGTAAAAATACATGGAAAGATGCTTTTGCAGAGATTTCTCCCTGTTTTGCTGCTCCAGCGCAGCATGGTTTGGACAGTCTCCCAGACCTTGCAGAGCCAGTTGGCCATCAGGGCTGTCTCCCTGTCCTAGCTCTCGCAGTGGCTGGATGCCTCCTACCCCCGGTAGCACTGTTTCATTAGAGCTAGGCTACTGGGCTGTCCCTGTTCCACAGCGAAACAGAGAAAGATTTCAGCTGACAAGATGCTCTGTGCATTGTCAGGGAGGTGAGGGAAGAAAAATAAAAGGTTCAATACCCATATCTACAAATGAGATGGACTGTGTGAATCATCACAGGTGGCAGAAAAGTTGAGACCAGATTTGACTACCATCTGAACACAGCCCATATACTCCTCAATATGGAACTACCTAAACTGCTCTTCAGTTACTTGCAACAAATTGGTACCACCTCTGCCATTACACCTGGAATTATTCCTTATACTATTTGAACTACGAAGATAAAAACCTAGAGGAGTCGGATCCAGGGATACCATAACCAGTCACACCATATTCAAGAAAAGGCACCTCAGAAAAGTAAGGGCTTGCTATTGCAGCATATGAATATAAAGTTAATAAATTCTTTTAAGATTACAATCATGCATACACAGTCCCACGTGGAATAAGAAAAGCATTTCTACAGTCTGTAGCTGTTTGGCTAGTATCATCTGAGTACTCATCTTCTCACGTCTACAAGCAAAACAGAAGCCTTGAACTCAACTGATACACGTATGAAAGAACAGCTAAGGGGTTACTATGGAAAGCTGTTGCTCTACTCACTGCATCTCATAAAATGCAACAAGACACTGAACGATTTACATAGTAAATGAACCTTGTTTCCTGCACAACAGAATATTTTTGTCTGAGTCACTATACCTCTATTTCTTTGCTCCCCTGGAAAAGACAGCACAGAATGGTTAGAACAATGGCATTTTTCCTCATAGAAAACCAATTATAAAGAAGGAGGTACAGAAGGAAAGATACGGGTGTTGAGAAATGACATGCAATCTAGCAATTCAGCATCAGGTCTATGTATGTTGCACTAAGATCTTTAAAGCTACAAAGACAGGCTAAATACAAGACAACCATTTTTATTCTTTTGGTCAAAGTCTTTCAGCCTATCTCGCAGTACCCACGTTCTCAGCTTTGTCATATAACAGTTCGGTCAATGTCACACATACCTACGTTAGGTGTCAACCAACCTACTTCAAGCTTTATTAAACAGGGGCTGTTACAAGTAGGGATTTAAATGACTGTAGATGAAGGTGGATCTAATCAATTGATCTGCATTCTTCCTTGATGTCCTATGTGCTAGAAAGGCCAAAAAGATACGCAGATACAAAAAAGCAATACAAGAAACACATTTCAGCAAGCCACATGTTCCTTAAAAACAGGCCTTCCTGTTTTAAGGAACTAGAGAGTGTAGTTTGTGGCTCCCTGGACAGAGACAATGCGTGGAGAGCACTGCAAGAGCCTGGAGCAATGCCAAGGCTACAGCACCAAAGTCCCAGCATGTATGGAAGGGCAATTCTCAACGGTGCACAGGTTACCTAAAGCAAAGCAAGGCAAAGCAAAGGTTCACAAGTGCACTAATGAAGTACTGTTTTTGCTAATTCTCTGGCAAATACAATGCTAGCTTCAAAAAAAAAAAAAAGTGCCTTCCTTTCTCTAAGGCTGAATTGTTTTATTTTAACTTCCAAAACTATAAAATTATGTCATAAGTCATGCCTGTAAAATTCAAAGCCAAGAGCTAAAAGTTTATAATGTTACAAGAAAATGAAGACAGGCACAAAATTGCTCTGTTAAAAACTGCCAGCACGATATTGCATTTGGGTTTCTAATAAATGTTAGGAAAGCTCAACTGAAGGAAATGTGGAGAAAAGCAATAAAAGTAATGGAGTAAACAGATGCATTTACAAGCATTTTGAAAGTAAACAAAAGCACTAAACTACACTAGTCATATTCTGCTTACTCCCCACTTCTTCCAAACAAATAATCCTGGTCTATGCAGGGTATCCAGTACTGTGCTGCACAAAAACAATTTTGGATAATCAGTGTAAAGACTACAAAGAAAGAAAAAAACCAAAAGATCTACATCTGAATGTGAGAAGCACCAATACCAAGATGCATGAAGTTTTAGAGTAAGTGACATACAGGTAGAATAAAAAAAACCAAAAAACAAAAAACAAACAAACAAAAAAAAACCCCACAAAAACAAGCCCATGCTTTTCAGCACAGCTTACAAAAATCCTGGGAAATTATCAAAAAAACTCCACACACTGAGGTTGGACTGGATGATCATATAATTGTCTTCAAGATATCTTCAACACAAACAGAAACCCAAAGGCAAAAGTCCTTAAATCAAATCCCCACTTAAATTCTGATTAAGGAGAAGTTCCAAGGCCAAATTATGCAAGTGACTGTTTCTAGCAAGCGGTTATTTGGTCTTTTCATTAGATGCCAGCATGGACACAGGTAATAGCTGACAGAGTACAACCCTTAACCTAAAACACTGAGCCCATAATTCTCTCCTGCAATGCTGGTGCTTCATGGGCCACCCAGCTTTGGAGGTCTTCAGGAATTCTTGTAGCCTGGGGTACACAGGAAAAAGTATTGTCTAGAGCTCAATTCCTGCAGGCCCCCACCCCCCGCATCCCTTGCATGGAAATAACCTTATGCACATGCACATCCCACTATTTTCTTCGAAACAGGATTCATATTTTTAACTGCTACAGCTACAGAGGTGCATTCAGATCTCAAAACCTTAACTCAAAAGGCACGTTAGAATATGTGCACTAAAAAGCATATTTGCTTTCTACACACTTTACATATTTTGCTGCATGTATTTAACACAGAAAGAAAAGCATAAACTAGTCACCACCTAATGTTTTGGCTATATAAATGAAGTGCCTCACCTGCATACATGTGGTAGGTCAGCCTCTCGATGAGCTTGACAACAGTTCCTGCCTTGATGATGGGGATTCCAGATTTGGGCTGCATGTTTTCTTCAAACACTATATTCTCTTCAGAGTCGGGTTCTGCAAATCTATAGAGCTCAGGATTTGGAAATCTCATCTGCTCCTCTTTTTCTTCCTGCAACATTGTTACATCCAACATCCTTTCCAGCGTGCTTCTATATTGCAAAGATATCAATGCTGCCATCCAGTTATTTTTCTCTTCAGCTGATTTAGCAGCAAAAATAACACTGTTCTCATCTTTTAAGATGATTTCAAAAGCATGTCTGTACTCATTAGTGTCGTCTTTATCGTTGATTTGTACCTTTCGCATGAAGAACTTTTCTTTTAGACGATATTCTGCATTACTAGCACCAGGAAGTCTTGGCTGGCCGTGATTTGACTTACAGCAAATCATCAAGCCATCAAATAGAAATATGTGTCTCTCGTGCTTTGCTCCTACCCGCGTGAGTGTTCCTTCCATGATGAACTCGTTACAGCATTGTCCAATGTCCTTACCCTCCCAACCATCAATATTTTTCTGGATTTCATTCATTTTCTTAATTGCTAGCTGTTTCCCCTTCATCTGCTGAGTATAGAATCGGCATGCAGATTCACTTCAGTGAAGGATGGGAGAAAGGCAGCCTATTAGTATACGTGTATTTAAAAACCACAACCACCGCTAACAGCAAAACCACAAGCTCATCTTTCTGAGTGGTGAGAATTCCACTGAGAATGGAATTTCAGCACTTAGTATCAGCACCACTGCAAGTCTTGACCAATGTTTCTCTTAAGTACCTCAGCTAATAAATTTTCGGCTTCTGTGCAATAAATGTTTTACCTAAACACAGGCAACCAGAAGTAGGCAAGCTGTTAGTGCTTCTTCTTAGCCTAACAAACCACTCATGTCCATAGCCAACAAACAATTTTAAAATTTAAACTAAATGCATTCATGTCCCAGCCTAAAGATTACACTTTGCAGCACAGAACTTGTTTGGCAAAGAAAATATTGAAACAATTATATGAGCAAAAAGCAAAACTGTAACGTGTTTAAGTAACTACACAGATATTAGCATTAAATCCAACAGCAGATGACATAATCCAAGAATTGGCTACAACAGTGCAACTAAGTACTAGTTACCTATGCTTCTATTTCTATCAGTGGTAATTTTAATTAATTGTACAAAAAACTGTTCAGATTAAGTAGCTCCAAATTTAAGAACATTCCCCTCTAACCACACAGCGATATACTTTTACAATATTTTCAGGTGGATATTTATTATCTGAGCATAATTAACCCACAAACGCCAAAACTTTCTACTTACCAGTGAATTCTCAGAATGTCTCAACTACCAGTATGCAGGGACACAAAGAAATTAGAACAGTTTTAAAACAATAACAAATTATCTTGGCTTTGATGTCACTTCCTCTGAAAAAGCAGGCTTGTCACAAACTATTTTGTTCATTGTTTACTAAAAGAGGAAACTGGGAGCACTGGATTTACAGCAAAGCATTAAGAGCAGAAAGCAGGAAAAATGGAAACATGTTTACCTAAGCCTTCGTTTTGCAAGACTTTTGGAGCATATCCGTTCCATACTGCTTTGAAGATTCAGTAGGGCAGTTATTGCTTGCTTTAAGCACTCTTTATCTTCTTCATCCTCACTTTTTTCTTCCAATTGCTGTGAACATTGAAAGTTAAATACAAAAAGTGTTACAAGCATTTTGGTATGCGCAAATCCAGAAGTTTGACCAAGGAAGAAGAAATCCAACCATTTGGTGATTTTGCATGCTCCTGCTTGTTATTAAAGTTAATGAAATAATCAGGTGCATTGCTGACACAGATGAGAGACAACTGTCTGCTAAGACCTTAACCTCAGTAAAACAAGTGCAGCAGTCACTCCCCCAGATACAGACGCCTTCAAGCACACATTACTTACTTCAAAACTAGTTTGATTTACCTTACATCTCCAAAAAAAGAATCCTATAGAGGTATTAAGTCTTAAGAGAAACAAGTGAAGAGGGAGATCCCCATACATACCATTCTACAGCACAAGACCAAATCTGTGGCATGTCTGTACGTTTGTAACATATAAACACTCCTGAAACAGGCAAACTAGACCAAAAGCTAAGCAAAACTCCTTCATCACATTTATAAACAAAAGATTGCAGAGGCTCTCACCTCACTAATCACAGTCCAATCAATAATTCAGGTTGGAAGGGACCTTGGAGATTATATTATCCAACCTCCAGCTCAACTGCAGAGCCAACACACAGATTGCCTAGGGCCGTACTGAGTTTTGAATTGCTCTCAGTATGGAGAGGCTACCACCTTTCTGGACAGTCTGTTCCAGCGTCTGAAATCCCTCACAGAGAAATTATTCATCCTAATAGCTTATCAGGATTTCCCTTATTGACTTTTCATAGTGGAATACGTGGAAGAACTATGCAGCTGCGAGAAGCATTTCTCTGTCTTCCCCAATCCATCACACAGTGAAAGACAGCAGGAAGGTTTCCTCTCCTCCTCAGCCTCCTTTTCTCCAGAATGAGTAAGCCCACTCCCCCCAGCTTCTCCTTCATCACATGCTCCGTTCCTCAGATCATCTTAACAAGACCTTCCAGTGTGCTTGCTGCAGCACATCAGTGCCCACAGGAAGCCCAAGCTGGACGCGGTTCTCCAGATGCAGCCCTGACAGTACTGAACAGGTAAGCACTGCCACTTTCCTCAACCCGATGACTACACACTTGTAGTACAGCAATACAGGCCCTTGTTGCTGCAAGGGTGCTCTGCTGGCTTGTGTTCAGCTTATTATCCACCAGGACTGTGATTTTTTTCATACAAAAAGACAAAGGGGAGAAAAACAATAACCAGAGGGACGGTGGGGAGAAGTGTTCTTCCTCCATGGAGGGGTTGCTTGGCTGTTCATGAGAAAACATGGGAGCATCTAACCACGGCCAGCTTGTAAAACCAGGGTAGTACATAAGTCCCTAGCCAAGTACACAGCTACATTAATGCCTTCATATACTAACTCAACTTTTCTTAAAGCACAAAAAAAAAGTTATGAACGAAGAATGGACAAGAGGGGTTAATACTAATACTTTGTGTCTAACTATCGCTGTGACAGATAACTTCCATAAAACAAGACCTGCCACATTTTTATCTTACGATGCTTAAGATTCTCAAGTCTTCATTTAAGTATTAAAATTTTCACATTCTAGTCAGTGGAAAAAACAGTTGACTACAGCTGTGGCTTAGACAAGAAAACTGAAGTAACAATTATTTACAGGATTATTAAGACACAAGCATTTCTGACTATTACACACCAAGAACTGGCTCCACAGAACTGAAAGATTAGTTTTGACAGAGGTGGTAAAAGTGAAGCAACAGGCTGGCATGGACCAGAACAACAGACACCATTGGAAACAGTACGATCGTGCTGTTTGCTTCCAGTGTGAAATGTAAGTATTGTCCTCCAAAATCCATCTGAATACAACATATTCATGTTTGACATTTGAACGGGCCATAGAATAGCACTAGTTTTTTTCCCCAGTCAGAGTTAATCATTCAGTGCAACGGCTGTCAAAGCCAATGACAACTTTATTTGTGTTTTCTGCCATAAGGATGACCACAAGGTTTATTCTAGACAGCTTTGGTTCATGTAGCACAATCTCTCACACACTTGACCTAACTGGCATTAGGCGTGAGTGCCTACTCATGCGACTGCCACTGAAAGAGGGCTGACAATGCACCACAACAGGCACTACTTCCCAAAAAGTCTCAGGGAGAATACATCACTCCATGAAGGAACAGACTACCCCCGTCCTATTCCTCTACTCTCTAGTTTTAACACAGAGGTATTATCTTCCCTTTGCTTCATTTGTGCAGATCATCTAGGTTTAGAGAGAACTTCAGACAAATAAGAAGGGGCAGCACTGCTGGCAGAAGTCCTGAAAGCAAGCTACAAAAAAGACATAATTACCTCTAAGATTTCGCATCTTTCCTGCATGAGTTCAAAGGCGGCTCTTTGCCTTGCACACTGCCTCTTTGCTGACTTCCATCAAAAGAGTTTGGCTGGATTTCCTATAATCTCTGGGTAGCTACACTTCAACAACGGACAATTGTTTTAGCCCAGTCTCCTTGAAAACAAGCCTTATTAGATCCTACAATATTCTGCCATTTGCTTTTAAGGGTACCCCAGGAGACAGGGTAAGGCATAAAAGGCACACAAAATACAGGACAAAAACTGATGTAATTTAGGCTCAACATGCAACAAACCTTAAGAAATTATTTCCTTCTTTTTTAATACTGTCTATACAACCTAAATGGTCCAGTCAAACTAACACAGAACCATGGTGCCTAGCATAAGGTAGAACAAAAATGGCCCATACCCCAAAAGAAGGAAGTGTTAACATTTGGAAAAAATCTCAAAGGAGACCTGTGCAAATGTCGGGTAGCATGTGTAAGGGGAGCACTAAACCAAACCAAACCAACAGAAAAATAAAGCTCCATAAAGTAATCAGTAATATTCTCAATGTAGCACCTTATCAACTCGAATACCTGGAATAAAATGACTCCCTGTACTTTCTCTTCAGAAACATACTGGTACTGATGTTCACTACTGCAAAGCATTCTGCACCTGTGTTGAGTTTATAAAACGCTTTTTACAGCAATTTGTCTCCAGCTGCAAAAATTTTGGTATTCATCACAGAAAAGCCCATGTCCAAAAGCAAAAGACATGTCTGTATACAATGCTGCAGAGAAAGCAATTGCATAAGACTAACACTTCCCCATCAGGATCCATTGGAAGTAACCCGTATTTCCAACTGTATATACAAACTAAATCAAAGTCCAGTGAGTGTAATTATGCTCCAGGTTTAACACTTAGAAAGTAGTGCATAGAAGTATGCGCCTTCTTAAGCATAAGACCAACACCAATGGCAAATAAAACAGTGCTGTGAACTACTATGAAGGCAGTTCTCTGCACACAGAAAAGGTATTAGAAAATGTATATTCTAGTATTGTATAAATACCATAAACTGCTATCAAAACCAGTCTTCAACAGAACTAAGCTTAAATTACAGCAATAACTGCCATCTTACACTGCCCCTGGCCAGTTTGGAAGAGGAGGTTATGGAAACTGAAATGGCATCACAGGAAACACATCCAAGTTTCTCTGCAAATTCCATTGATTCTTCTATAGCTGTGCAGTGCCCCCTAATGAACGAATCAAGTAGATGCTAAATAAAAGTGTGCGCTTTTTTTTTTTTTTATAAAGTGTCACGTGAAGAATACTATACTAGTATGGGAAGAAGGTGCAGATTTCTGATTATCAGTAGTAGTATAGTCGTGTTTTTTAATAAACTTATGAGAAAATACTGGTTTACAATGATTGTATGATTCACAACACTATTCATGCAGTATCCTGGCCATTCAAGGAAAACAAACTTGTAAAATACATTGCTAAGGGAAATTTCTAATATAAAAGTACTCTACATTCCAGGCTGCAAGCTCTGAAGAGATATCAAGAAGTGGAAGACAAGGTATTTTGTTCTACCTTTTGCACAACATAAGGATTAGCTATTTATAAACCCAGGAAATTCCAAACAGATAAAAAGAAAATAAATCCTCCCCGTGCAGTGCAAAATTAGACTATGGTAGTCCTTCTCTTACACTGTCATGGAAGCATCTATCTAGAAAGACAATGACAGAAAATACATTTATAATTCTGATGAGAATATGCAGATATAACAAAATATATATATAGATATAACTAGGTGTCACAATGGACACAAAATCTTGTACTTCAAGGCTTACATCACAATCTAGACTTCTGTCTTCCTAGATTATTATTCTAAATCTAACCGCTAAAGTTTGTGAACCACAGGTTCCTCAGTGCATCTGGGAGGAGAGTTTACAAATCAGTTTCTATACACAAAAGACACAACAGCATATGGGAGGCAGGAGAATTACAAATGAATTTGCTTGATTTAAGCTTAACTCAAGACCACTTGACTGTAGGTGCTAACCATACTTAGTGCCCCTCAGAACGTTAATCCAAGAAGTTTAGTGCACACGTGGTCCCACCTTACAAGTGGAAGTTGCACACAGGAGTACCTGGAACAAGCTCGAACTAGTGCTGCTTCAGGGAAACCTCTTCAAAAAGATGTAATTTCTTCAAAGATCCTGAAGCCCACAGCAAGGCAACAGAACACTTGCACAGTTGGCAAAACAAGCCTGATCTGTGGTGTGACCTTGCTATCTGCTCTATAGGGAAATGCTACAGAAGTAAGCAATGTTCACAAGAACTTCAAGTTTACTGACACCAGTTACTCCAGCTGCTGTTTAAATGCCTCACCATTTTCTTCAACATGTTTCTGAGAATGGGGTTCCTACCAAAAGCCAGTCCTGAAACAGGCTATTTTATGATCAAGAATAAAATAACAGGGTTTCTCCTCTGACAAATGCAGGCAGGCAGGTCTGCTCGCACTTTGCCATAAAACAATCCTGGAAGCTGGCTCAATAGCATTGCGCTGCCCAACAGTTTTCTGGTTTTTTGCACTTCCTCCAAATAATAAAAACCTCAGCCCAAAGCAGGAGTATGCTGGGCAAAAAAGTGCTCTCATATCCAGAAACTTTAATTTTTATAAAGTATGAGGAAATCATGTGGAACAGCAAATGGGGACAACTGCAGGGACCATTATACACTTCTGGAAAATGCTAGCAGTCTAAAAGGTACTTCCCACTTGAAGCTTCTCCATATGCCATATTCTTGGACATACATACATTGCTTTAACGCATGAGAATTTCAAAAGTTATTTTGTTTTTGTATAAACTTAGACAATCTTAAGCACAGTGCAGTAAAAACATACATACATTTATGTAACTGTTTATTTAGATTTACATTACAGCAAGTTATTTGCATTAAGAATGGAACAGAACCTAATATATTGCTGAAGTAATGGTAAAAACTTTTTCTCCAAAGTTTCACTATGCCTTCTCAGTTTAATTTTCAAAAGTTACATTAAGTCACATAGTCTTACATAAACGTGTCAAATATCCAACCTCATATATCAGATAATTAGTTACAAAAAGCCTATGGCATTCTCTTGGAAGTACATTTTAGAAGAGACAGAAGCTAAAAAGCCCTCATCTTTTATTTTACATTAAGTTTTAACTCACAATGTAGAACACGGTCAGCCATTGGGAAGCATACTGTACAAGTAAAGCATTAAAATGGGAAAATAAGAAGTATTTCAACTTTTAGTACAAGCTTCCCAGTTACAGAATCACAGAAGGTTCGGGGTTGGAAGGGACCTCTGTGGGTCATCTAGTCCAATCCCCCTGCCAAAGCAGGGTCTCCTACAGCAGGCTGCACAGGACCTTGTCCAGGCGGGTCTTGAATATCTCCGGAGAAGGAGACTCCACAACCTCCCTGGGCAGCCTGTTCCAGGGCTCCGTCACCCTCAGAGGGAAGAAGTTCTTCCTCATGTTCAGATGGAACTTCCT
>Ga0065711_1038101_pt1 | contig 19160 bp, 12 predicted proteins | sample Hoacrofraction12_FD_59098 | JGI IMG/M metagenome (GOLD analysis project Ga0065711, IMG submission 59098) | Hoatzin crop microbial communities from Cojedes, Venezuela - Epithelial fraction 12 v2 (version 2) | ecosystem: Host-associated > Birds > Digestive system > Esophagus > Crop | place... | reverse complement strand
TCTGGAGATATTCAAGACCCACCTGGACAGGGTCCTGTGCAGCCTGCTGTAGGTGACCCTGCTTTGGCAGGAGGGTTGGACTAGATGACCCACAGAGGTCCCTTCCAACCGCTACCATTCTGTGATTCTGTGATTCTGTGTCAACACTTCCAATATGCCAACGAAACTCTGAATTCCAGAATTTTTGTATTATTTCAGCTCATTCTTGGGAAAGCACAGGCTTCTCGGTTTGGGTCAGTTTAGGAGAGTTCTTATGCAGAGCTTGGTTCCGAGACAAGAGAAAAGGAGTAGCCTGCCAGGCTTCTTGGCTGGTGGGCCACCTGCAATGCACGTTCACTGCCTAGCTCGATGAGAGAGTAGGCAATTCGTTTTTAAACACAGGCAGCAGATTGCCAAAGGTAGGAGCAGACAGACCTAGGAGAGCAGGGGGTGCTCATGGTCTGCTCTTCATAAGTGAAGATCTCCAAGTCCAACCCTCCAGATGACGTCTGGGTGCCACACAGGATGTGGAAGCTGTTTCTGAGCAGGGTGTCTTTATAAACTCTATAAGGCTCTCTAGCAACTAATTCCACATATTCATTACGTGCCCTTAATTATTTTCTTTCATGGAATTTAAACATATTTCAACATCCCTGTTTCTCTCCTTGCTCCTTAAAGCGAGAGAAACGTTGCCTTTTTAATCGTTGATTTCCCTCTTGTGTCAACATTGCATACTGCCACTTACTCTTGATGTAGAAAATTTAGATGTCTGGTGGTTCGGGGTTTTTTGACTCCTATCCATACACCATCATAAGAGGGGACAGGAACTTGACATGCATTAATCCCCCCAATTTATTCGATAGTATACTTTTTCAGTAAGTTTTTTATCCCATTCTTCACGTATCCTAGTATTCTTCCCTCTTGATAAAGCAAGTGTTCTTACTGAGCAGCTCATAATAAAAAATGACCAAATTCTTTTCCATGGTAATCTTCAAATTCAATCTGAAATGCAGTAATAGAAACAAGTAGTTCAAATTACTAGTTTTAGTATTGCTTATATTTTCAGTACTAAATCTCCAGTTACTCCAGTTACAGTCTGTGGTGGGTAGACCCTGGCTGGACGCCAGGTGCACACCAAAGCCGCTCCATCACTCCCCCTCCTCAGCTGGGCAGGGGAGAGAAGATACAGTGAAAGGCTCCTGGGCTGAGATAAGGACAGGGAGATAGCTCAGCAATTACCGTCACAGGCAAAGCAGACTCGACTCAGGGAAACTAGTGTAATTTATTGCCAATCAAATCAGAGTAGGGTAAGAAGAAATAAAAACTAAATCTTAAAAACACCTTCCCCCACCCTTCTCTTCTTCGCGGGCTCAACTTCACTCCTGATTTTCTGTACCTCCTCCCTCTGCGCAGTGCAGGGGGAATGGGGGTTGCGGTGAGTTCATCACACATCTCTGCTGCTCCTTCCTCCTCACACTCTTTTCCTGCTCGTGTGAGGTCCCTCCATGGGAGACAGTTCTCCATGAACTTCTCCAGCACGCGTCGTTCCCATGGGCTGCAGCTCTTCACGAACTGCCCCATCGTGGGTCCTTCCCACAGAGTGCAGTCCTTCAGGAACAGGCTGCTCCAGCGTGAGTCTCCCACGGGGTCACAAGCCCTGCCAGCAAACCTGCTCCGGCACGGTCTCCTCTCTCCATGGGGCCACAGGTCCTGGCACGAGCCTGCTGCAGTGCAGGGCTCCCCACGGGGTCACAGCCTCCTTTGGGCATCCACCTGCTCTGGCGTGGGGTCTTCCATGGGCTGCAGGTGGAGATCTGCTCCACTGTGGACCTCCATGGGCTACAGGGGCACAGTCTGACTCACCATGGTCTTCATCACGGGCTGCAGGGGAAGCTCTGCTCCGGTGCCTGGACCACCTCCTCCCCCGCCTTATTCCCTGACCTTGGTGTCTGCAGAGTTGTTTCTCTCACATTGTCTCACTCCTCTCTCCCCCTGCAGGTTTTTGTTCCCCTTCGCAAATCTGTTATCCCAGAGGCGCTGCCACCGTCACTGATGGGCTTGGCCTTGGCCAGGGGCTTGGTCCATCTTGGAGCCAGCTGGCATTTGTTCTGCCGGACACGGGGGAAGTTTCTGGCAGCTTCTGACAGACGTCGCCCCGCTACCAAACCCTTGCCACACAAACACAGTGCACAGTGATACAGCTGCTTGGCAGGTTTTTCTGCAGTAGCTGTCAGCCTTCTCCAGTTCTGAGTAATGCAAATAATGCATCCTCCATCACTCAGAACAATCTTACATATCGTGACACCCCAAATTTACACATCATCAATTAATTTTGATTTTAGTGCAAATTTTGGGAGAAGCAGCCCTAGACTGTTCTGCCTTCCTCTCCCTTTCAGTTACTTCTGAAGTTTCTGATCTGTGATTATCTAGTCTTCAGTTTTGTGTTCTCAGAGTTTGTCAGGGTCATTTTGGAAAACCAGTCACACTTTCTTCCTTTTTGGTCGGACTGCAAGGAGTATGGCTTTTCTGTTAACTGTGGAGTTGTGTCAAAGCTATTTATCTTCTTTTATCCAGTGGGATAACATCAGTCTTCTACTTTAGGAGAGAGGACAGAACTGACTGTTTGCAGCTTATTCCCTCTTTACCCTTTGCTAAAACTTGAAAATGTCTCCTTCTCTATGTTGTTCTTCTTGTCCAGAACACCCACCTCTCTCCCTGCCCTGTGCCTGGGAGTAGGCCCTTCACTCTACCACAAAAATCCTCCTTTATTCTTTGTGGTGAGCTGCCAGCCCCGCTGGTTTTCCTTTGACCACTTACCTGGCCAGCAGAATAGAAAAGCAGGCAGTGCAGCGTGATCGGCAGCGCTGCGCCAGCGCCGGGGAGAGCAGCCGCTCGTGTTCGCCCCGTGTGCCTGCCCCAGGGCTTCCGCACCCCCCCAACGGCGGGACGGCTGCAGCCGGGCGGTATCGGCTGCGACGACTGTAGAGAGCCCTTGTCAGGTGGGCCAACCCCTTCCCCAGCTAAAAATTACAAGCTTTATAGAAGCTGGCTTCAGAACAGTCATTAAAGATTAAAAAAAAAAGGCAAGCAAGAGAAAAAAACACAACTTTACATGTCAGAGTGTACAACAGGGGCTGATGTAGAAAACACCCAGAAGACAGCAAGGACAATAAAACAGAACTAAGACATAGTAATGTTCATTTTATTTGATAGAAAGTTGCTTCAAAAATATGATTAACTATATACATTCTTATGTGCTGTACATACAATTACATATACAAAATGTACATAATAGCAAATGTCCTTCTGTTACATTTTATGGGCGGTAGTTGGTATCATGAGATAGAGCTTACACCGTATTTCATACCTGCTTTCACCCTGATCCTATCTGCAAGGGACTGACAGACATGAGAGATGAAAAGGGCTAGCAGATCACGCAATTCATTCCCCAGCCCACACAGAAGTCTTCTCCACAGTGCATTTTGTTGGTGCATTGCTCCAGTTCAGTTAGGTTCCCAGCACTCTCCTTTAGAGGTAATTTGGCTGCTAACCTTACCTTCTGTTTTTTTTCCAGGCAGTCACCCTAATATTACCCTAATAATATACCTTAATAATTTCTAATTTATTTCTGTAACTCAAATCTCTTGAGTCATAGAAATCTTCCTGAAATCAGGCTAGATTTCTTCAACTTTATTTTTTTTTTTAATCTTGATTCCTTAGTTGCTTGTTTGCCACATATGAAATAGACTAACTGTTAGTACTCTCTGTTCTGGGAGAAGTACACTCAAGCACAAAAGCTATAATCCAAGTGTTCTCTCCTTCCCATGCTACCCGCAGGCTGTAAACCTGCAATCAGTCAGCAAGGCAGAAAATGTACCTTCCCTCCTTCTCCTCGGGCAGTTCCAGGGTGCGTGACTGCCAGCTGCTCCCTGGGACAACTGGTGTCAGATCTCGAGGAAATGCCGAGTTACTGGGATTTTTCTGGTACCGATCTCATGAGGAACATTCTACCTGTCCACCCTCTCTCTCGCATACCAAAACTGGAACACAGGGAGTAGAGCCTGGCAACTCTGCCCCTCCCTGGTCGCTTCCAAGAGATTGGCCTCCGTTTCCTCACGGGAGGGATCAGGTACCCTTATCCTATGGACCTGGTGTTCAGGGAAGAAGAGAGGGCGAGAGCTGCCCAACCACCGCGCTACCAGCAGCAGAAGGCCTGTGAGAGAGGCCACGGCCTCCACACCAAACAGGCTATCCTGGAGGACTCTTCCCTGAGCTGAGAGGGAACGTGGCTTCTTTCATTGCCTTTCCAGCTTTCAGAGGTTGAAAATGATCTGCTTTCTTCTTGCAGATGTCTTGAGAGCTGCACTTTCATTGCCCTAAGAATGTTTTCTCCTTTCCAAGTTAACAGCTTAAACATCCCTAAATATCTGTTTTGCTTCTTCTCTGCTCATGTGGCCCTGTGCTTTCTAACCCTGTGCTGGTCTTGGTCTTCATTTCACTAGGAGATTTTTCTATTCTCTTTTCATACCGCTGTAACTTCTTTGTATTAATATGCAATAGCTTTCTCTGACGGGTAATGCAGTTTTCCATCAGCTGTCAAAGTGAAAGCAAGGGGCTTAAGGTTCCTCCTATACATTCTTTTGGTATTACTTTAAATAACGGTTTTTGTCTAATGAAGGGGAACTCTTCTTATATTCTTCAGAACAAGTTTCTATTTTTTGAATTACCGTGTAGCATGCATATATCTAATAATATCTTAAAGTCAAAGATACTAATATGCCTTCTTTTTTTTTTTTTTTTTCTATCCTGTGGGATTTTCATTTGTTTGAGAAAATGGTTTTCAGGATTCTGTTCTGCTTGCAGTATCTCTATCCACTGTTGCTAGGCCCATTTAGGTATTATTTCTTTTTTTTTATTTTATACTACTCCTTAATCTCCATTCGGAATGCGAACTGGTATGAAATACCTTCTGTTATTCTCTGTCTGAATTCCTGAGATCCTGGCCACAACCCTGGTTAGGAGAGGGCGCTGGTGAGCTTCTGTAGAGGTGAGACTCCACCTTAGCAGAAGTGGGTTTGAAGCACTCCTGCTGACCTTGCGTGGTGGGTGGTGGTGGAGTCTGACGGCTGTCACTTTGCTGGATTTGTGCATTAGCAGCTGGTGAATCATCATCCTGCTGGTCTTGTGTGCTGGGAGGAACAGCAGAAGAGACGATGCCCTGAGGAGCAGCTGTTGAACCACTGTTGAGACAATTTATAACTAAGATTGAGATACTAACGGTAAATGTGCGATTACTACTGTTCTTAGTTTCCGAGCAGCAGAGTTTGTTTATTAGCTAGTTAACTAGTTTTCTTCATTGACATGTTCCCCTTTTCCTTGTCTCACCTCAGCCGTATGGATCTGAGATGGTGACTTGTCTGTCTTGTTGGATTTGACTCCAAATTCCTTCTCCTGAATTGTAATCATGTTCTGGGGAAAGGTGGAGGAGGTGGGCAAGGAAGGAGAAGCAGCAAGGGAGGAGATCAAACTGCTGTATCATGAGTTTTAAAAGTTAGTAACTTTAGTGTAAGTTGTTACTAAAGGTACTGCACAACACGGTTTTCTCTTGACCCCTCTCTGTACTTCATTGCTGGAAGGTGAACTGAAGGAGGAACTGTGAGATTGTGAGCACTTCTAAATTCTCCTAATTTTCTTACACAGAAAACTTGTGTCATCTGAGTTAAAGGAATCATCACCGTTATCTTGATTCCTTACTAGGTGCTTAAATGCTTGTACAGTGAGGAAATTCTGAACAGATGTAAAATGAATCCATTATAAATGCATTCTAATAAGCATCCATTCGAGACAGACTATGCACGCAATATCTGCATTGGTTTCAATGGATGTGGGACTAGATTTTACGTAAGCACTTACCAATCGCAGACATAAAGACATTTTTAAGATACCAAATTTAAACTGAAAGGTCTACAGGCAGTATTAAAACACAACCCAGAATTGTTAGAGTGGTAGCTCAAGGTCCTCCTGGCAAGGTCTCAGGAATATTGTGTCTGTACATGAGAAGAACTAGGAATTAGCAAAATTTAGGGACTAATCTGATGAAGATAGAGATTTAAAATAGAAAATATTTAAGATTTAATACTTTCAAAGAAGACAGAGTCTGTGTTTCTGTGCTGTTGTTTTTACCGCCTGTGTCAAGGACAAGAAAAAATACTACAGTGAATCAATGCACACTGTATGTTACAAATGCAGGGGACCTTTGTTTTATGAAACCTTCTCATCTCTAGGAGAAAAGCATTAACATAGTAAACTGTATTTAACCAGGCTAGTGCATTTGTTTATTGTTTCCAGATGGGCAAACCTATGTATGTGGATTCTTCCAATAGATATTATCTGAGTATTTCTCAAGCAGTAATTCATAGACCACTGGTGGTCCATGGAGTACTTCTAGATGGCTTAGAGGGGAATTTTAATAGCAAAGCACTGCTACTTTTTGAACAATTGTGTCGTAACACAGTCAAGTATCTTGGGGTGGTTTTGTCTGTGTTAGTTTTTTTTTTTATGAAGTGTCTTACAGTTGCAAATACGAATTTTAAAACATGCATGAGAGAACTGAACTAGGAATAAGTAAAATATTACTTCAGTGTCGAAAGCCTAAGTAAGGACAAATCTGTTCTCCCTGTCTCACTGATTTTAATCTCTTATCCTGTTCCTGAGGAGAGGCTGAGAGAGCTGGGGCTGTTTAGCCTCAAGAAGGCTCAAGGGGATCTTATCTATGCGTATTAACATCTGATGGGAGGGTGTAAAGAAGCTGGAGGCTCTTCTCAGTAGAAGTGCTGGGACCAGAGGCAATGGGCAGAAACCGAAACACAGGAGGAAACGCTTTTTCACTGTGAGGGTGACTGGCACACGTTGCCTGGGGATGTTGTGGAGTCTCCCTCCTTGGAGATACTCAACCTAACTGTACATGGCTCTGAGCAACCTGGTCCAGGTGACCTTGCTTTGGGCAACAAGGGTTAGACTAGCCAATCTACAGCGGTCCCCCCCAACCTCAACTACTCTGTGGTATGTACGTTTGGTATATATGGAGACAGTACTATGCAAATAGCTGACTTCACTGACGCTAGGGATGGGTTCAGCAATTTTTGACTAGTCTTGTTCACAAGGTAAGAATGTCCACAATAAGCAAGATGTTATTTAATAATTCCTCTGCCCCAATCATTTGGGCTCTTCTGGCAGTAAAAGAACGCTAATTTAGCTCTCCTACAGTACTTCTAACAGTAGGCACAAAAGAGGTGTGATTTTGTTTATGTTTACTTGTGGGTTAATCGAGGCACAACAGGCGACATGAAAATGGAATTGCTTGGTCTCTGGAGAGCCTACAGAGAACAGTAAGAAAAGTAAATAATGCCAAATCTAAAATAGACATATTGATCAAAGTAACTCCATGTGTTTACTTCTGTATTCTTTTCCTGTAATTTAATAGCCTTGTGCTGCTTTGTCTAGAATGAACAATTTTTTTTGTGCTGAAATATTAAGTTAGACTGCTTCTGTATTATATACTTTTTGTACAAGGTTACAAAAATACTTACCTACTTGGCAATGCATATGCGAACATGTATCTTCATGGTAATTTTAAGACTGCTTTTAGATTTTGTTACCACAGGGTAGTATATGGAATTACACGTTGCAGGCTACAATATTTTTTTAAGACTTACCAAAAACCATGCTTCTGAAAAGCACCTGAGTTAAGATCTTTGCTTAAAATTGGCTTCTTGGTGCAGTTGTTCAGTTTTTGTCCCATCATTCGCCTAATTAAAGCATCATCTGTGTTTGGAAACAACTGTTTTGTGATTCCTGAAAAACAGAGAGATGATATATAAGAGGCCTCCAAATCAGGGAAACAACAGAGGTATGATTTATAAAGCATTTCTTGCACCTTTGAAATTTCCAGCTACTTCAGCTTCAGGTCTAGTTACTTTGCTGTCTTCCCACACTACTTCATAGATTTTGCATACGCCAGCTCTTGCTTTTCTCTGTGCCTTTCATATTGCTGTGCCTGCCCTTGGCAAACTCAAAGGGAACTCCAGGGCCGACAGGGCTTCCTGTAGTGAGTGGTTTGTGTTTGCTCATCCTCTCTTGCTTTGTTCCATTCTTGATCAGAAAGTCCTATTCCTGTCCTTGTCAGTCCTCGTGACTCTGAATCAGTTTTTGTTCATCAATTTTCATTTGCAGGTGATGTCTCCTTCCCTAAAAATTTCCCTTGATTTGCCTGGCTAACTTTTGTGAATGCAATACTAACAGGACTCAACATTGGGAATGCAATTCCTGCTCCCCTCTTCTCTGTCATCTTTCCTTCCCTTGATTTTTCCCCTTTCATTTATTTTTGAAGTCTTACAGTTTTCATCTTCTTTAAATAATCTGATCTACTCGCTCATTTTCTACAGTCCTAGAACTCACAGGCTTCCATCTTTTTTCTCTTCTTCTCGTGTGTAATGTTGACACTTTTCTATTTGAATTCAGGATTGTTCTAATTTCCTTCACAAACTTCTTTGACTTCTCTATAGGGTCCCCTTTGCCACTGAATTCCCCACAGCATGCTGTATTCAGTGTCCTGATTATCTTCTCTGCTCCGCTTTTCAGTTTTACCTAGACCTTTCCCCAGAATCCACCTTTAGAAATGTCACTAGTAGCTCTTAGAATCATAGAATCATTTAGGTTGGAAAAGACCATTAAGATCATTGAGTCCAACCGTTCTTCTCATCCCATCAAATCTTTTTAATTTTTCTCATACGTCATTGTGAAATTGTCTCATCTTACCACCTCTAAATATATTTTCACCATCTTACACACTCTTTCCTTTTCTCTCTCTTGACTCTGGGCCTTTAAAAATCAGGCTTCATGTGCTCACAAAATACTGTTTTCTTTAAAGCTCCTACTTCCATCTGAAATGATTCTTTTTTCTATGCACCAAACATTTTTTACCTTAAACCTCAGCATAAAACAAATTTTGTTTGCTTCTCTGATAGCTATTCCTGTCTTCTGCACTTACTGTCTCATTTTGCCTTCAGCACTATTCAGAATGTCAGAATTCATAACGTTCACTAGCTTCAGAACATAGCAGACATTATTTTAAATTTGATCCAAGTGTGTCCTCTCTTTGCCTGCCCTTATCTGTTATTGTCACGCTCCAAGTTTGCCTGTTGTAGATTAACCTTTCAAAGGCTAAAAAAGAATTTGTAGTATCACTGTGCTGAGTAGCCACTTAAGTAAAACCCACAAAATTCACACAATAGAAATGCTACTACTTACCATTTCACTGACAATATTTCTAACAGATGGGTTACAAAAGTATGTAGCTGAAGAAGGAAACATGAAACAGCACATCACCCGAGAAGACCAGCTGTTTAGCACTACAGCCCCTCCCTCAGAAAAAGCCCTCTGTCAATCCAGCGCCACACTCAGTAATGTTAGCAAGTCATCACCTATGATTTCCTGAACTTCATTCTGATTCATAGCTGGTTTCGCTGCTTTGTCCTTTGAAGAGGAGGACTTTGCACCTGTCAGGCTGTGTGTAGCCATGTATTCATGTGTATAAAGTGCTTGCATCAAGTCATTTATAAACTTCTGAGGTTTGCTCTTGTTACATAGTGCTATCTGCCACTTCTCGATCTTGAACTGGAAAAGAAAATGGGTCATAGATATAACTATTGCAGTTCTCCAGAAATATTATATAGTATTACCTCAGAAATGTATTTTTTGCAGTTTTCCTTTTTTTCAAGCCACAATTTCAAAAGTAATTGCTGCAAACTGTGTGCTTGAGACAAATGCTAAATTTGCATACTGCACAACATTTGCAGCTGTACACGCAGGTCGATTTTTTTTCGGAAGCAAGTGTGGGGCAAACTCAGGACCCCGTTCATCCCAGCAAATGCTTCACCAAGTGATCCTTATTACTCACTAGTGGAGACAGGACATGTTCAGACACATCTAAATCCTTCTGCTTGCACTCCAGGCAGGCTGGCTGTGGTCCAGTCCTGGCGTGGATTCTCCCAGTACAGCCTCGGGAGCATGATGCTACGCTCAAGCTAATATTCCTGCCTCCGAGCAGACGTGCCCTAAGAACTGTGACATCTGGTCGTGGGCTTTGAGCGTGACTTCTACACACAGCACTTGTGCAGCCTAAGTATTTGAATTCTTCTAATGGGCAATTTTGAGCTACCTCTATTTAATAAGGCTAGGTTGCTTAGAAAATTCATTCTTTTTATTTCTTTGGAGATGGTAGGTCTAATTTTGTGTATTGCAATATTCAGTCAAAACGCCATACCCTGATAATTCGTAATAGATTTCTTTGGTTTTGGGGACCCATGACAACATACAAGAATGATTTCCACCAACTGGCACAACTCAATGCACAAGAATGTTTATGTAAATTGTGAATGCAGAAGCTGGAATTATTCTTTTGGTAGGGTCTTTACATTTTTCATGTACAGCCTCTGTGTCTGACATTTCTCAATATGTTCTGTTATAATTAAGGAGAACAGGGAAACATCTGTATTCGGTATCTATGTATATATGTATTTCTACTTAATTGCTGGCCAGTGTCTGGAACAAGAGCAGAGACATACCATTCTCCATTTACTTATTAACAGTTTAAACAGACTGATGGTATTTTTCTCAGATTATCTCTGAACACTACCATTCCCCTTTGGCATCCAAAACATTCGGCTGGAAGTTATCCCTGGATCTCAGTATTTTCTTCATGCATCCACATTCTGCCCTTAATCACAGATGTGCAAAGCCACTGAAATCAAAGCGAGTGTGAGAGTGTACCAGCACACTGAATTAAGTCTAGTGTTTCTCATGGAAAGAGCCTTCTGCACAAAAGGAGCTCATCAGTCATGTCATCAACTGAATCATGATAAAGTGATTTTTCCTGATGCTTATTTTTTATATTTGTTATACTATAACAGTAAAGTTTGTGCTGTATTAAGTTTTATTTTGTATGCCTGACATTGTGTTTTGACTGACCTGTTTTTCAGTCTGTTGCTCCTCGTCTTCCACATTCAAAGTTACTGGTGAGCTGGAGTTACTATGCATAGCTGCATATGAATCTGCTAACGGATTATTAGATGCTTTCCAAACAGCATGTGAGTGCAGACTGGACGTAGATGATGTCACTCCCCCTTTGAGCAGTGCTTCAGCCATCCCTACCAGTTCCTCAAAATGGGTGACTGCCTGTGGCAACACTGAAATCAAATGGAAAGTGAGGGATAAAATAGTAATTTGAAGCTTTCAGACTCTAATTACATAAGCATGTATATTTTTGCAATTAGATTCCTGTCATAATGCAAAAGAGTCAAAGTAGCCAGCAAAGAGGCTTTAACATACTTTTTTCCTATTCTTTAAAATGTTTCCCTGCCATTCTGCCGTCCCCACCCACGAAGACCTGGCCTCTGTCTCTAGAATAGGATAAATCTGTTCTCTGCAAGGCTAAGAGCAACCACTAGTTTACGCTCATCGTGGCATTACGCAGGCTATTTCTCTTCTTTCTTTTTGCTATCTCAAAATCTCTGCAAGTCTGTAAAGCTGTTGAATATGGGCTAAGTAATGTTACGTCTGATTTTTTTTTTCTTCAAAGTTACATGGACTGCATAGACTTTTTTTCCTCTTTTTTAATCTATAGTGAATATCTTTTAAATAACCTTTTCTCCAAGTATTTATTTTCAAATATAAACTTTTATTGAGTTGATTAAGAAGAATCAATTCAGAGCCAAAAGGATGCAAGGGATGAAGAATCATCAAGATACAGAATCACTAAATTACAGAAAATACTGGAAAAGACTAACAAAAGTGCTTAAGATGCATGGCAAATGGACCTAGATATGTAAGAAAAGTTGTTGGACACTAACAAAATGTTTAAAATTAATATTCAAAGAGGTGGAGATGAATGATTCAAACCAACATGAATACTGTACAGAATGGAATCAGCTAGGCAATGAAACGGATAAGCGCCTGCAAAATCATATGAAAATATTAAAAGAGATACTAGGCTGTCTGGGGTGGTGTGATGTAACTGGCAAGGGAAGGAGCAAATCCTCTTTCAACCTCATTCATTCACTAATGTTTTCAACTTTCGGATACAGTCTGGGCTGCCCCAGAGGAAGGGACAGGGACGAGTAAGAGGGGCTTCAGAGATGATCACTAAGTCGTGAAGGACAAAATGGTTCAGCTGTGGGAAAGGACTAAATTTGTTGCGCCTGGAGCCAACTCAGATTATCAATAATGAGGAATTACCAAATTAATTAGAAATTAGATAATTCCAGGATAAATAAAATTTCAGTAGATCAAGAAATACTGCTAACAAATAAGGTTAGCTGGGCTGCTCAGTGGAGCGTTTGAGCTTAGCCAGTGGTTATACACAGCATACAGAAAGTTTCTCTTAGGAACGACTGATGGATTTTTCCATTTCTGACTCTATGATTGCATGGCCTCCATGTAAGACATTTTTTCTAAGTGCTGCTGGAATTAAATGTTGCCACATATCAAAGACTTTGATGCTAATGGTAGGCCTTGATTGTGTCAGGTGCTTGAGCATCCATAATTCCCACCCAAATGGCCTCTTATAAATCAAACTTTTCATGACCTTCAGGCTTTCCTCTTCATCAGAATACTTCCCCTGACTTTACCTTGAAGCATCACCAGGGACTGCCTTAGGCGGCAGTTTTCTCTCATGGTGTCTGTCAGCTTCCTCTTGAGACTTTTTATTTTGGCACACAGTTCTACCTTGGATAGTTGAAATAAAGGCTCTTCATCATCACTGCTACTTTCACTGTACAGAAAGTTGCTTCCTGAATACGGTTCTCTCTGGAAAAAAGAGATAAAACCGTGCTATCTAGAGCAACAACCAAAAAATTAAAGAATTAAAACTAACAAAATATCTGGCTGAATCAGAATATTCTCTTTGTACACAGAATGTATAAACAGACTCAGTGCATTTTAATAATAGCTGTTACTGAACATAGCTATTACCATTCCTATTAAAATTAAAACTGCAATGTCAGTGTAACAGTGTACGTAACTGTTAGGTACTTCTCTCTCTGTTCTCCATTCACCGATTGTCTAAGCTAGTGTCTTTTAGGACTGTCAACTTCACTAAAACAAAAATCTTATGCTCTTCTAAACAAATACATTTCAGTTTGCTTTTGCTTAATACACTAAAATTGATGAAGATGAGCTGTTTACCTGTTTGTTAATTAAAGATGTTTCAAGTTGACTCAGGATGTTGGCAGGAGCAGATGCCTGCAATGATTTCTTTCTTTTTACATGCTTCATCATCCTCCCCTGCAAACAAGAGCATAATAGTGCCTTTGCATTCCTATAGACCTTTTCATTACAGTATCTCATAGTACAGTACAAACTTTTATTCACTGTGCACTTGACATTCTTGGTTAGTATTTTTGAAAAACATGTTTGTAATGTTTTGTTAAGATTTACGTTTTCTTTCCCTACATTTTGTCACTACAGATCTCAGCACAATGCAAAACTCAGAAAACCTTGTCCCTTCCCTTTCTTACGCAGTGGCCAGATTTCTGTCTTACGTGAGAAAATGTAAGAGAGCTACAGAGCATCCAAGTCTTGAATAACACTTTTCTCTTTAAATAGCACAGGGCAAAATCTATTGGCCTAACTAATTACTCTGACAGGTTATCGTGCTGAGGTACCATGTGAAGACTGCCTGTATTCCTACCTTTATTATACATATTCCATGTATTATATTGTGAAGAATCAGTAGTTACAGTCTATTTCATTCCATTGTGGGCCTAACAATATCAGGCACATAAAGACAGAATCTCACCTGTTCTTTATCCAAGTCACTGTCCTCACTTTCAGAGAATATCATTTCTATCCTCTTCCTCTTGCCTTTTCCAAGGACTTGTATTTTTGTAATTTCATCTGCTTGTAATATCTTTTGCATCATTTCCACCAGCTCTTGGGGGTCATCTGAAGTGATGGAAAAATAGGCCAAAGCACAGAAAATCAGGCGGCAATACCTTACAACTACATTAAAATTTCATGTGAGACAAATGCTCTGGAAGTGCACTCACCGCTCATGTACACAACTTTCACCAGATGCTTTTCTGTCTTTCTTTCTCCCACAGGCCAGTTTACTAGCACGTGCTCATTTGGTTTCAGAAGTCTTTCTAGTTCCTTGCCATCACTGGGAAGGTCCTGTATCCATGACGTCTCTCCAATTTGCAGTGAATTATCATTTACAAAATCAAATAGGGTGAATTTTTTCATTGTTAATTGGTTTTCTTTTCACACAGACACTGCCTGCAGAACGTCATAGGAAAAATAGCTGTTACTGTGTCATGCCACACCACAGGAGTGTTACAAGAATACTTTAAAAAGCCCCAAACAACCCTCCTATTCCTGGATATTGGTAATTACCTTGTATGAAAATATCCTGGATAAGGAAGTGAAAACTAGCCAGGCGGCGTGTTCTGTCTCCCCTGAAAGATGGGAGATGGTCTGTTCAATACATGTACACCAGATAGTTGCCTCCAAAAGTATGCACAGAAAACAGCTTTCACTCATAGAGCCCTTGCTTCCATATTACTACCATGCCTAATCTATCTCCTGCCCAGGATCTCCTTTCCTACTACATTTGCCCCAACAAAAGTTTTCAGTCCAGCCTCTGACTAAAAATACAGGTGTGATAACTTTCCCTAGAATGAGGGAAGGGACGGCTCTACATGCCATTATGAGGGATGTGTGGCTTCCAGGGCTGTATTAATCATCTCATAGGCAGCAAGATGTACTACTGCAGCCACAAAAAACCAACCCAGAACAACCCAGGACAACTGACTGGATGAGGTATGACACATTCTGGCAGTAGAAAACTTGACGTACAAAAGAAATGACAGGCTGAGGACTGGAAGAGAGCTGGGCTGCTTCATGAAGAATATCAGCAACAAGGAGAACCCAGACCCAAATATACAGCTCAATCCTTTGCTTACATAAAACAGTATTTTTAAAGCAAAGGACCATTTCTGGACTTCTGGAGCACTGAAGTTCCACACTGGGAGAAGGGAACAAGTCATACTTTGTGCTCTATTTTTCTAATTAAGCTGATACGCCTTACATGAAAGTGTGAAATGTAATGTACATTAATAAACTCTACTGGAGATGTAATCGGTTCATTTTAGTGCTTCCATTATACTCAGAGAAGATATTTTCTACTTTAAAATTATTAAATCAGATAAAACCAATAGATAGAAAATCTGATTTTGTCAAATCTTGGTCATCTTTCCAACAAACGTATGGTTTGGCCTGTCAGTTCATAGAGGTAAAGCAATTTTACAGAGCTGCAAACTGACGAAATCCCAGATTTGACAGCATGGTTTGCAATTTACTTGGCCTCAATCAGTCGGAAGCAAATCTAGTGCCTCATGCAGAGGCTGTCAAAAAGGTAACTCAGAGCTAGAAAAGGAGAATTAAGCGGAGCTATTATGTCACAGTGAGAAAATCTGGCTGCAGTGCTCTAAGCAGCAATGTCAACGAGGCAAGCGGTGTAAGAAATTGCCATTAAAAATGGTATTAAATCATGCTTTTATGCAGAATGTGTCGAGTGTGATAGCAGTAGGATTGTTAAATACTGCCCTACTGAAGAAAAGAGACCGTGCTTGCAAGAATTCACATTAATTTTTTTTAAAGAGAGTTAGAAAGACCAGGAGACATCCATCCCCTGCGAATTCTGGAGAGGAAGCAGCCTGAATGTCTATGCCTAGCATGAATCACCAGAGGCCTCATTCTGCCACCAATCCACGCCGAGTGGATCCTCATGCCGCAGAAAGGGATAATTCAAATGAATACACATACAGACAAAGCAGAACCCAAAGGAAGAAAAGTGTCAGCACTGATGTCACTAGGGATAGGAGGGGTCCAAAATGAAAAGCCGTGTTTGTCTGAGCAACAATTTAAAACAGCCTGTATATGCAACCACACTGACCATTGGTATTTTTTCTTCTTTTTCAAACCGCTTTTGAGTATATTCCCCACGTCAGCTTAACATTTCTCATCTGGCACAAAGATGTAAACTTGTACCTCTGATCAACCCAGCACAGCAATCCCCATCACCTGGTTCTTCAGTGCTCAAAGGAAGTACTTTGAGCTTTCCCCTCCTTGGCCCTTGGCAGTTGCGAGCTACTCCGTTACCCTCCTAAAAGCTCGCACAAAATCAGCAGAATTGCAGCGAAGCTAGAACTGCCAGTGTGCTAAGACTAACAGCTGATTGACTGGCTTCTGTATTTTTTTTAATGTTTCCCTGTAGGCCTCTAACAGTCTGTTTATTGTCTCTCATTTCGTATTGAGACAAATACTGCCTGAGCCATGGGACTTTCCTGTGGTCTGCGCTTGCACAGGGTTAGCAAGGCAGCCCGGGATTTGCAGGGAGGCACTGAATACACAGGCTGTTCACAGCACGGAGGGCGAGCGGGGATTCCCCATGGCGCTGGGGCTGTTCACATACACGCTGTGCCAACGCTCTGCGCAGCGGTAGCAAGTCCAACAGCTTTCGGAAGGTATCAGACTGGCGTACGTGTTATACAGCTTCATGAAGTCAGTGGACGTGCTGGCTTCAGGATGTTCGGAGCCCACGACACCGGTCTGGTGCCACTGGTAGACAATGAAGGTCATGGCCAGTAAAATCCTTTGCGTAGTCTTTACACCAGACAAGCACCCAGATCCACAAAAATCCATCCTGCCACTGAAATCTAGGGACAATTTTTACCATGGTCATGGCAGGACTTGGAGCTCAGCAATTTGTCTACATTATCTATAACGCTCTTCTAAGCTGTCAAGATTCTTGCCTGCGGTGGGAGGGTGTACTAGTAAACAGCTAAACTGATTTCACCACGAGTCTTAACAGCTGCCAAGTTAAAATATAAGCTACATCAGATGCTGAGAGAAAAAAGGAACGGATTTCACAAATAGCCATGGGAGGAGGGATGGGGCTGATCCACTCCTTCAGCTCTGGGCAGGAGTGCGGAAACCTCCTGGCAGCTTCCTGAGGCTGGCTGTGATCAGCCCTGCTGCTCCTGCTGCTTCTGAAGGAGCCCAAGGCAGGGAGGGAGCTGTGGGGCAACCACAGCAACTGGCCAGGTCCCCTCTCCTCTGCTGCAGCTCTGCTGGGCATCATCTCAACTTCTTGCATTACAGATAAAACGATGAAATTATTACATTGCCAAGTAACAGGAACAGGGTGCAATAGTTGATTGTTAGTATTCTTCTGTTACGGAGCTATGGCTTCAGCTCCTGCAGTGGACATTAATCAAACTATGTCTTTTCACAGAATTTATTGTGACAATCCATGGGCCTTGGGGATAATACCTAACTGTCTGCTGGCATCATCTCTAGCCAGTGATTAAAGGGAATGGAAAGTTAGAACAAAATGTCTCTAACGAGGAAAAGGAACAGTAAAATGCTTCACTTACTGGAAGAGAAGTCCTGCAGTGTTTTCTCACCCTATTCTCCCACTGGAGTCAATGTGAACCTTGTCTGAGTCAGGACTGCTGCAGATGCCCCCCTCTAAAATGTTTTATTTGCCAGAACAGATCAAAACCAAAATATACTGTATCATCAGGGAAAAAAAAAATCTTGGGGAGTGGGATTAATCTTACCAAACTTCAACTGCCTTAAACGTGACAGGTTGTCTAGCCACGTTTGGCTCAGTCACCACAGAGAGGTGATTCATCTCACCCTAAGACACGCATCTAAAAGACGGCAGATGACTGACTGTCTGGGAGAGCCTGTTTCTCTCCACTGACTATTCAACGACTACACAGGGGTAGGTATGCCTCCTTATAGAAGCTGGCTTGGTTCATCCCATCCTATATTAGCTTCCTCTATTTTTGAATAGATTTTGAATGGTAGGGTAGATTGCAATAGCAATTCTGCTATAGGGAGCCAAAAAAGATGGAGTATGAGGTCTGTTAAAGTGTATCTGGTTCTCCATTGTAAATCTTTCTAACACAGTTCTGCAAGTCATCAAGTAAGATTTCTGACACCGAGTGCTTTGTTCAGTGGTTTAACTGGAAGATATATAACTGTGCATAGACGTGTGCAGCAACTAACCACAGAGACAGAATTACATGACCTTTGAAAGCCACTTATGTTCTGCAAGTTGCTTAATTCTGCTATATTCTCCATTTAAAAACACTAGCTACTTATTTGAGAAATACTGAAATGCGAATTTATCGTTTGTCATTGTCTTAAGGCACAAATCTGTCTTTACTTTTTCTAAAAGCAGGTAATTTGTAGAAGAGGGGGAAAAAAAAAGGAAGGAGCCATTTAATTTTAAAGCTTTGCAGAGGAAACGTTAATTGGACTCTTAATTTTTACAAACATGTTAACACCTCACATTCTGCACAGATGCTATGAATTTGCACACATAATATTGTTACTAAGCAACCCAAAAAGCCAGAACAACAACAACAAAACCCCCACAAAAATAATTTAAAGACATATCTCACCCTTAGACTGACATAGTCTGTTCCATTCAGCCGGAGAGTTGGCAGATGGCATGCTGAGATCATTATTTCTCTTTCCTTTCAGTAAACGCAGTGTAAAGTATTACAAATTTACAACATGAGATTGTAGGCCCACTCAGTGGGTCTGATTCTGCTGTGGCGTAAAATAGGGCTTTGCTACTGATTTCAGCAGAACAAGAAACTGTGCCACAACCGTGCAACACAGATCCATAATAAAGTATTAACATTTTATATTGTCTAGCCTCTAAGTTCAGCCTTCAATAATCCCAGTTTTCCTTGGAAATAAAAAAAACCAATCCACAATACAACAACCTTTACTGGGCTAGAAATTCATCTGCCTCACTCAAAACTATGTATTTCAAATTCAGCATAATGAATGGTAGTCCAAGTTTTGGTTTGTGTTACTTAGACTGTGTCATTTTCATAGAATCATAGAATCACAGGATGGCTGCGGTTGGAAGGGACTTTACAGATCATCTGGTTCCAGCCCCCCTGACATGAGCAGGGACATCCTCCACTAGACCAGGTTGCTCAGAGCTCCATCCAACCTGGCCTTGAACACTGCCAGGGAGGGGGCAGCCACAGCTTCTCTGGGCAACCTGTGCCAGTGTTTCACCACCCTCATGGTGA
>Ga0065711_1012288_pt1 | contig 19160 bp, 24 predicted proteins | sample Hoacrofraction12_FD_59098 | JGI IMG/M metagenome (GOLD analysis project Ga0065711, IMG submission 59098) | Hoatzin crop microbial communities from Cojedes, Venezuela - Epithelial fraction 12 v2 (version 2) | ecosystem: Host-associated > Birds > Digestive system > Esophagus > Crop | place... | reverse complement strand
GCCAAAGCAGGGTCACCTACAGTAGGCTGTAGAGGACCACATCCAGGCGGGTCTTGAATATCTCGAGAGAAGGAGACTCCACAACCTCCCTGGGCAGCCTGTTCCAGGGCTCTGTCACCCTCAGAGGGAAGAAATTCTTCCTCGTGTTCAGATGGAACTTGCTGTGCTTCAGTTTGTGCCCATTGCCCCTTGTCCTGTCGCTGGGCACTACCGAAAAGAGCTTGGCCCCATCCTCCTGACACCCACCCTTCAGATATTTGTAAATATATATTAGGTCCCCTCCCAGCCTTCTCTTCTTCAGACTGAACAAGCCCAGCTCCCTCAGACTCTCCTCATAGGAGAGATGTTCCACTCGTACTTTCAGCATGCATGTAACTCAGCTGGAAAACTCCAGGCTTAGGAAGCTCTCATCAGATGTCTTTGGTCATAGATGATGTGACACCACTTCACCCCACCACTGCAAAGCCACACCGAGCTACAACTGTGCTACAGAGTCCTGCCTTTGACTAGGATGCTGCACAGCAGGAGTCTCATGAGGGCAGGGGACAAGTTATCCAGTGCTTCTGTAAAGTTTCTGGGCTCAACACCTATATTGTGGCTCATTTAGGATGATGAGGCCCCAGGCAAAGATGGTCCCTGACAGTTTTATGTTCCTATACTTTTGGTCACGACAAATGGGAGAGTGGATCAGAGTGAGAGAAGTTCAGGACACCACTGGACACCCCCTAGGCAAGGCCTTACAGCCTCCCTAAAATAATCTTCATTTGCTTCACAATGAGGGACCCAGAGCTTGCGAGGCAGGTTTAATTTTAGAGCACGCTCATTGGATTTGCCTACATAATTTTCTTGCTTTGGAAGGCTGTTTATTTTCTTTAGTGAGAAAAGCTGTCCATATTTATCATGTTAAGCAGGGGGCTGTTTGCCCATAAATATACTGGCTGCGATTTTTCCCTTTAAAATTTGCATATAAAAATTAGGGCAATATAGAATTAGAGCAGCTTTAAAAAGTGAGGTGGGAAAGAAACCATTAAAAAGGACAAATCCTTACCAAATTATACAGGCATCTAAAGGCAATGGCCCACTGGGTGTCCAGAAGCTGCTGAAAACAGGACAGCAAGAGATCAAGAAATGTTTCCAGTCTGAACCCATTAAGTAGGATGTATTAAAATGTCACAACAGGGATTTTTATTGATTTTAAGAGTTTTCAGTGATTTCAAGAGAACACCATCATTCTACTCAAGGTACATTTACAAGTACTGAAAAAGATGTTGGCCTCATCATCTAACTGGACAAGAGCTTAGTCAGCAAAGAAATGTCTCCTTTGGGTATCCTGTAAACCAGCCCTTGTAGCAGCCTAGCAGTTCTACTCAGCTCCTCCATCCAGTCCTCCTCCTAGTCATCACTTGATTAGAGCAAGTATTCAACTTGAGGTTTGTACTTCTCAACCTGAAATCACAGGAAGCCATAGAACCCTTACACCAACATCTCGCTTGACACATTACTCCTAATTTTGACACTGCTTAGTTCATTTTTGCAGATGGAAGCTAGGCATCATCTACAGCAGATACTTTCCAATCCTATGGACAATTTTCAGGAGTAGGAAGAGGTCAATTTACAATCTGAAAACAAAGCAAGGAAACCCCACAGATCTCATGAATGCCACAGGCCAGCATCCCTCAGGCTCACAGGAGAGAGAATTCAGTTGAGATGTTGCCAGATTTCTTCCATTTACTAAAAACCCATCTTAAGGGCCAGGTCTAGCAGGTCCTTTACCATTATGTCCAATGGTCATAGCAATGCATAATGGAAGAAGTCACATCTCAAGGAGAACCATTCCATTTGGGCCCAAAGTCCAGCTCACAGATCTTGTATTTAGGTTTCCAGCACTCATGACTCAATAGCCCTGGAGCTCTCTTGTGTCACATCAAGGAGGTTTAGATTAGATATTAGCAAAAAATTCTTTACTGAAAGAGTAGTCAGGCATTGGAACAGGTTGCCCAGGGAAGTGGTGGAGTCCCCATCCCTGGAGGGGTTAAAAAACCGTGTAGATGTGGCACTTCAGGACATGGTTTAACAGACATGGTGGTGTTGGGTTGATGGTTGGACTTGATGATCTTAGAGGTCTCTTCCAACCTCAATGATTCTACAATTCTCTCTTCCACCACCCTGTGAAGCCAAGCCACACTCTGGGTTGCTCTTTGATGTGAGCAATTCCCACTCCACAAAGGCAGCTCATTAGCCTCCCTCTTTTAGATGATGGTTACAAACTCAATCAAATACCAGCTGCCTTAAATCACTGAAGTCTGAGGTCTTTTGGCCACAAGCTTCAGAGTAAGAGCTATGCCCCCAAGACAGAGGCAGGAGGCTAATTAGCTAATACAGACCCTCACCTCAAACTTGCTGCACAGAGGGATGATAATCCCTCAGGGGAGCTGGCCTCTTTTGTATTGGGGTATCTTTTCTTCCAGGACCTGTGACTTTATCTGTTGTCTTCTACTGAAAAGCTTAACTTCATACAAGCATGGCCTCTACAGAGGCCTTCAAAGAGCTATGCTGGAAAGGTCCCCTAGGCTTGTCCTGCCATCCCTACGAGAGAATGAGGTTTTGCAGATGGCAGTTTGGCAGGATGTATTAATACACCTCTTCATAGATCATGATGTTGAAAACCAGCATCATCTCCTAGTAAAAGCTTTCACCTAGGTGAAACATCTCCTTTCAGCAAGACTTTGGTGTTTTCTCAGGAGTGAAGTTACAAGCTGGCTGCTTACACAAGAAGTGATGTGTTCTCCGTAGTCATATTGTTTATAGTACTTCCCAGAGCAATGGCCCCCAGAAAAATCTTAAGAGATGCTAAAGATTAGGTCAATGGCCTCATGTCTTAAAGGAGGAAACACCAGCACCTCATGGTGTTAAACTCATTAGGGCTCATCATTAAAGCCTGGCAAGACAGAGGGCTTGGCTCAGCTAATTAAAAAATTAAGGAGATAATAAATTTATAAGACTGGGATTCCCCCCCTCCCCCCATACTGGTAGAAAATACTGAGTATTTTTTTTTTAGGGTATTCTTTGACCAAGAATAAGAGGAAAAAACCTCCCAAAAGCTGGCCACTGATTTATATTACTGCTCCAGGAAACTTAGCCAGAGAAACCAGATTCAATGCATAACTACATCAACAAACATCCATGTTGTCATTGTTTGTACCCACATCATAACCAAGCCTAAACAAGGCCAGGAACTGAAGAGCAGCATGGTGATGTTTTTCAGCCATACACAAGCTGCTACAGAGAGAAGCAGCTCCTCAGTGGTAAGAAAATAAGAGGAAATCAGTTTACGGTTCAGCCACCGAAATTTCCAGCACCTGTTAGAGGAAAATCTTTAGAACTAGGAAGTGAAGCACTGATGAAAGCAACCAGGCTCACAGCAGAGCATCTTTCATGGAGTGTTTGAAAGGCTGATGTGGAAAAGCATCTGCCAGCGAGACTTCAGACACTTACACACAGGGGCCTTTCCAGAACCCTTTTATAATCCAGCCACAGTGGGCTGCTGCGTTCTTCCACATCTGCTCCCCCCAGAAAAATCCAGCAGACCCCAAACATCTCTGAACGCCTGGTTAGAAAGGGACCACCAGCAGGCTTGGTCATGCCTCTCCTCCAGCATCCCCATGGCCATAAGCGAGATGCAGGCTTTGCACAGTGGGTCCTTTGAGGGATTTCAGAGCTGCAGCATCACAGCACAGAGCAGTCTCACAGCCCCAGCGCAGCAGCATCCGCATCCCACTTGTGTGCAATGCCTGTTCCCATCTCCACAGCCTGCAGGGCACCAGGGGACTTTTCATGAGAGCCATGAAAAACCCGAGCTAAAGAAACTGAAGGCTTATTTCCCCCCAAGAAAACCCTCATGTAGCTGCCAGGTGCTCCTGTGACCACCCAAACTGCTCACCTATTTCTGAAGTGATGCTTAACTAAGAGGAGCTGAAATATCGTAAACAGGGGGAGAGTGAAGTTACACAGGGCTACTAGCAAAATAAACCTTCACTCTGGCAGGCTGAAGCAGCAGTACCACAAGCAATGCCAGCACTCATCTCAGTCACTAGGTTTAACCCTTCCTTTCCTTGGCCACCATCCCTGTGAAAGATGGCAAAGCTGTGCCAAACAGCCATTCCCTCCCCTGCCTGCTGGCAGCTGCACAGCAGGGATTAAATTTAAGCCCAGAGTAGCAAGACAGGGGTCTCTGGTGAAGCCCAAAGGTTCAGGATGGTATTAAATTGATTAATGGACTGCAGGGATACAGGCAAGGGGATGGACAATCTCTTCTGCAGAGTGATCAGTGCTACCTACTCTCCCCTTCGGAAAGCAGAACCAAAATGCATAGGGTCAGTATGAAGGAAAAAGTGTCATGATAATTTTCCCCCTCTGCTCAGGGATATTCAACTAACTCGGTGCTGGCAGGATTCCCCTCTTCTCCCTAAGATGTACATCATCTGACACTTAAAACACAAGAAAACCCCTGTCCCACCCAACTCTCTCCAAAGCAAGAATTCTCCTGCCTGCTTGCTCAGGGCATCACAAGTAATGACTGCTTCCCTGAAGCTTGAGTGAAGAACAGAGGCCAGTCTTTCACAACCACTGCTCATCTTCAGCTGGAGAGTTAAATAACTGAGCTAAGAGGATGAGTGCACTGTTGAAGTACTCCCATTTCACCCAGCAAGTCAAGGACAGCAGAGAAAAAGTGTGTGACTCACTGCCCTGCATTTTTAAGTGAAAAAGCAAACAGCTTGGTCTGAAGAATCAAAAAAAAAAAAATCAAGATCTAGAAAATTAAAAAAGAAATGAAGAGTGAAAAAAACAAAGAGCAAACATCTTCAATATGCTCGGGCTGGGCAGTTTTAAGCACTGAACCAGCAGATGCAGGAGCTCTTCACGGGAGCTGGTTCACACATTTAGCCTAGGTAATATGTTTGCAGTTTTCTATCTGAGAGGCTGCCTATATTAGTCATCTGTAAGGGGACACTTCAGCAACGCTGGCCAGAATGAATTGAGCACAGGAATGCAGAGTGGGGTGGTTAAACGACATCAGTTTTGAAGGAGTGCCTCACACAAGGCTCTAAAGTGTCCTTAATTCAGTTTAGCCTGATTTGCATTGAAATTAAGTATGGTAAAGTGAATTAAGGATCTTTAATCCCCAAGGAGAGTGTTTCCACCAGGGCTAGTGAAGAGTAATTGAACTAATCCACTTTAAAAGTCAGTTCAGATTAGTTGTGCTAAGTGGCTGTGCAGATGAGGCCCTAGGAGCACAGGGACTGTCTCTAGCATGCAATAATCACATCAATCTGCCTCTGGGAAGACAGCTACAGCAGGGCTGTTCCACTACCCAGAGGCTGGGAGTGGTCCAAGACACTCAAATAAGAACATGAATAGAAATGTCTACTTGTGCTTGACAGGTGCCATCTGGTTGCAACCAAAGGCATTTTCCACATGTATTTTCTGTACATACCATATGCTGGGCATGGCCAAGGGGGAAGTTGTTTTTATGGGCAGCTCAGGGACCAGGTTACTGGTCCAAAAAGTACTGGCAGCATCCCTCAGTCAAGCCATGCTTGAAGCTCCCATCCCCTCACTGAAATATGTAATAGAACTTCACAGGTCTCCACTAGCCCTGTCCCAGAGATGTCAGGAGATGTACTGTGGCCTCAGGGGAGGACTGAAGGGACCATCTCCACCACACACTAATGTGAGGGGATGGTTGGTTTCCCTGTTTGGTGCTATCACACCCATCCCACTCTCCTGCAAGTTCCCAGGGTGTTACCCACTTCCCACTGGTGTCCACCCCAGCTTTTCAACTGGACTCCATTGGTTAGAGCAAAAGCAGTTCAGTCCCACACAGTCACCACAGAAATCAGGAAAGGGAAGTTAAGAAGGGGCAACAGAAAGAGGGCTAACAACCACTCTGAACCCCATCCTGCCCCATTTTCTACTGCAGGTCCCTCCCCAGACCTGGCTGCAGTGCAGAGCGGGCTCAGCACAGGTTTTGCCTTTCTAGGAAAGAACCGAGCCCCTCCTTTTGATCCAAGCCAGATCTTTCCCAGCTAAGAATAATCCCCCCAGCTGCTGTTTGATTTACACTTTACCACTGGCGAGCAGTGTTTTTTATCTTGTCGATATACAGGGGGAGAGGGAGCAAGTCCGCATGTGTTCGTTCTAGCTAATGTTTCCTGTGCGGTTCAGGCCTTTCTGCCTACAGGTATGTTTATTCCACTACTTTAGCAAACCAGCAGACTTTTTAATGGAACTGTTGATGTTTTTCCTGGCTGATCCTCCTGGAGAGGCGAGGCAGCGTACAAATGAAGTTCATTCCTAGCTCCAGCCTGAAGCTACTCTTCTCCTCCTGGGACCACGGGGAATTGAAGGTTTCCATTGCACTGGTCAGGTTTCTTCCTTCTCCAGCCTTCAAGTTTTAGATATATAAACAGAGGCACTCCGGCAGCTGACAGTAGCAAGAGCAATGCAGCACTGGTGCTTTATGCAAGGGCAGCAGCTGCACTGAAAATCCAGCCCTGCATCTCCCAGCAAAGCCCTGGAAAAGGATAGCAGGTGCAACACTGTACCCCTAAAATCAAGCCTCAGTTACACAGCTTGCTTTGCAGTCAGACCTTGCAGGCTGAAGCTAGGTGTTTCCTGCTTATTACCATTGCAGAGCTCACTAAGCCATCAGTGGATCCCCCATATATTTGTCTTTTAGCCTTCTTTATTGCTGCAACAGGAGCAGGAACTGACCCTGGTCAGAGGGCTCTGCTTCATCAGGCACCTACAGAACACACTTTCAGATACAGTCCATATTCTGATAGACCTTTGGGGTCCTAAGAAGAGCCAGGGGATTTGCCCCAAGCCCCTGAGTCAGCTCACAGCCCACTCCCCCTAAGAACAGCTGTTTCACAGGCTGAAGTACCCCAGGATTTATGGATGTGCCCAGANCCATGCAGATGCCTGGCAGTCTNTCTTGCTCCCTTCATCCTTNNGGAGCAACAAGGTAAAACTTACCCCAGGCCTCTGAACACTTCCAGACAGATCAGATGTCAGCTCTACAGCCACTTCAATTGAAAGCACTTGAAAGGAGGGCTCCAAAGAGCTCTGGTGACTGAATAGACAGCCCAACACAAGCAGGCAAGAGGATCTGTTTGGACAAGGCTACCCAGTTGCCCCTGCGCTGCTGGTCTGTCCAACAGCAAGCAAAGCACAGCATCCCTGAAAGCAGCTCACCAGCCTCATAGCACTCTGCTGGAATGGTCAGCCTCTGGGAGCAGATGGGGTCACCACTCACCTCCACACCATGAGGTGCCCCCATGCCTACAGCATGGTTTGCAAGGCAGAGCATCCAACCCCAGCCAGCTGCTAGAAGACCTAGTAAAAAATACAGCCAGTGTCAGCCAGTGTCACCACAGAACAGGGACATTGAGCCTGGTGTAGTCCTAGACTCAGATGAGTCAGAAAAGGCCAAGCCTTCAAGCTCACCTCTCCCAGCGCCAGCTCCGGCTCTCAGATTTTCCATGAGCCTTGCAGCAGCCCAAGCGAGCTCCACAGGATGCAGTGCTGAAGGACGATGTCCTTCTCTTACCCTGCTACCTCCCACAAGGCAGTGTCTGGGACAGCCCATAGGGAACCCAGTCCACACACTGGGGAAGACTGGGACCACAAGCTCCCCAGAGACTCCACCACATCAAGTGAGATTTGTTTCTGCATCTCCTCTGCAAGCTCAGGAGACAAATGCAGGATTACACCTGGTCCCACTCCCCTCCAGACACTATCTCTTCAGCCCAGCATCTGTCCTGCACCTTGCAGGGACAACTCTCTGCCTATAAACACTTTTTCACCAGCTACAAAAAAAAGCACGGAGAATATGGCTTCAATCAGGCAAAACAAAGAATAGCCCTGTAACACTGACCGTAGGGACTGCTCAAAGCCTTTAGTCCAGTTCACACTCTCCCAAGAGCTGCTCTTCAGCTTCAGTCCTCTCTTCAAACTCATCCTAAGCCTCTGGATTTCCAGAGTCAACATGGGAAAAGCCAGAAGATAGAAGCAGTCACCAGGGATGCAACACAGCCGTGCTAATGAGCCAAAGGAAGTGCTGGATCTTTGGTTAGACCCTGTAATTCAGCTCAAGTAGCTGCTTCACCTCTGGCCTGTCAGATCAACTTGCTAACCACAGACTGGGAAATAGCTCCCTGCTAGCTCCCAGCAGGAGATTTATCTTTGGCAAGGGCTGAAAACATCCCTTCCCCCCCCCTTTTGATTACGGAGAGGCCCAGAGATGCAGAAAGAGAACTATGCTATAAGTTTGCCAGGTATTTCAAGATCTCACCTTACACTGGAAGAGGATTAGGGCTAGAAAAGAATTTTGTCAAGATTAAGGAAAACAAGCCAGTTCTTTTAAATAAAGTATCAGTTCTGGTGAACTGTCCCCAGAGGGGTTTGGGCTCCAGGATAGGGTTTCTAGTCTGAGGAGATGGGCAGTCCTGGAGAATGGCAGCTCAGAAGGGCTTGCAGCACAGCAGTAAGCTGAACTGCGTCACCAAGATGGGCAAGCTCCACTGAAGTCATTGGTTGCACTGGAAGAGGTCTGTGTAGCCCACACCAGTGGAGCCAGCCCAAAAATACTTGCCCCGATTGGATCCTCATCCTAAGTGCAGTCACACTCAGCTGTCTCCCAGTTACCCAGTCCCACCAGCTGCCATGGCTCCCAGGTGAACAACCCACCCTGAGCTGAACTTGGCTCCCAAACACTCCAGTGTCATAGCACATGTTAAAGATCACTCATTCACATCATAACTCACACACCTGAGCAAGACCAAAGCTGGTTCCAGGCAATGAAGCAGCTCAGCTCTACAAGCATTGCCATGGCAAGAGGCAGAGGCATATAGCACTGTGACATGCCTCAAGTCCATGGGGTATGGATGCTCCCGTGCTTAAAATGGGGACACTAGAAGTCTCCTTTGAGACTACCAAAGGAGATGTCCAGGCCTCCTCAAACCTGGGTGGGGTTGGGATGCTCATGCTTGAAGCTACAGAGCAGCAGGATGTAAAGAAGCAGAGAAACACCAAATACACAGTGACCTTCCTAGGTTCAACTCAAGTGGAAGCACATTTTCTCTGCTTGTCCAAGTATTTTGCAACGCTTTGTCTGATGTGTCCTCACCTACACTCCACAATGCTGAAAGGCACTGCCTTAGAAGAGGCTCAGCACCCATAGGAGACAGGATTGACTGTTTTTTCCATGGGAATCAGCAAGATTTGGAGGAAGCAAGCCATCTGGTAAAGGATCTGGAAGACCTCCTGCAGGCAAGGCATCTACCTTTCCTGCAGGCAGAGTAAGGATCTTTGGTGTCAAGGTCAAGCAGGGCAGATCCCCCATCAAAAATCACACCTTACCAGTCTTAGCACTGATCTAAAATGAGGCATTGTAGAGGTCACCAGGGTAAAACGAAGCCCCTCTAAGCTCAAAGCATAGCCAAGAGCACTATCTTAACGCCCAGAAGATTGAACACTCCATCTTGACAACTTCCAAGCGCAATCCTAGGAGACAGAGCTGGAAAGCCCCACAAGAGGTTATCTGCAACACAGAGAACCAGCTTCACCTACAATCTTCAGCTGCAATCTCTAACAGAAGTGCAGTTATGCCCCCCTCCAGGGCTGCCTGGCTTTGTTTTGTTGCCATACCAAGAGTTCACCAATCTTTAAAAAAAAAAAAAAAATCGACCCACAGAGGAGCCTTTACAATGAGGATATTTAAAGGTCTGAGCTCACCCTACAAGTGTAAGCCAGTTAACACACCCAGCTCAGCAGGGGTTCACACAGCAAGACCAGCACTGGGAGTCAGCCGTAGGCAGATCACGAGGACTAGGGCACAGCAATGCCTCTGTACAGTTTCTTTTAAGCAATCGGGTGCAGAAGACCACCTAGATCCCAGCAAGCAAGTCACAGGAGAAGCTGCCAGGCTCTGCATGCCAGAGCTTGGCAGATGGACATTCTGTGGTCCTGCAGTCCCCCACCAGCAGCCCCTCCAGCCAAGCCTACAGGGGAGTCAAACAGCACCAGTGCCCTCTGGCACAGGCTGTAGCAACACACAGCACACACCCACACAGAGCTGGGGAAGCTGTCACCTGCAGCTGATGGATGGCAGCAGGGAACAAACAAGGGACTTTGTGGAGGTGGAATTTAAAGGGTAGTAGCTTGCTCTGAGTGGAAGCTAGGACAGGTATTCTTGAAGACATGAGTCTACCTCAGTAGATGCTCATCTGGCAGTGCTGATGCTTTTGGAGCAGAGTCATGACCAGCTCCTTTTGGGAAGGAGTGAACTGAAGCAGGAAGCCTAGTGCCAAGCCGTGAGCTCTGTGCATTAAAGCAGTTAATCTTGGCAGCCTGTCTCACCTACCTGCATGTTACACACGAAGGCATCACCCAGGGGTCAGATTCAAGACACACCCACGCATATCTCAAAGTGAACTGTTAGTATTGCTGGACCAACAATGGAGAGAAAAAATAAGTATACCAGGAGCAGATGGAAGCTAATTCTTTTTGCTCATCAGCTGACCCCTTCCAAAAGGACCTGATTTTGAAAGCAAGAGTTGCTTGACCCAACTTGCTTTGGGAGGCTGCTCTACAGCTTGGTTTCAGATGTTTCCAAGGCAGAACAAGGCTCTGGCTAAATTTCTACCTGTTCCTCCCAGGACTGCCTTAGCCAGAGAGGGCCATTTGACAGGTTTTTAAGCAAAGCTCAGATGTTCTTGTGAGCAGCTCAGTACTCCATTCACATCTAGGGGAAGTCGCATGTTGCTCCACAGCACTAGCAGCTACCTCCTGCTACGCCCAGTAAATGGCCAATTATGCTAGTTCAGTCTCTGGAAGACTCAGAACAGGTTTTCCAATAAAGGAAACTTTTGCTGCAATTGTGAAACTTGTCCGTCCAGTGCACAGAAAATGCAGAAGTCAGAGCAAACTAGGTTTTCCCCAAGCTCCATAAGCATCTGGCTATCCAATTAATGCTATTTTAATGAGCTGCGCCAAATGAATCTGCTAATAATATTCACGCCAACTCCCATACATCCTGACATCCCATCAACATGAACTGCACACTCCATGTTGCCTTCCAAGCCAGCACAGACTCAGCATTAATGTCAGATACTGTTGAGCTTGCATGTTCTACAGTGGATGCATAGAAGAGCTGTTTTGCTCTGTGTTCTTTCCAAAGGAAGAGTTCAAGTTTTTTTAACCTGTCATTTCCCCTTCCCCCAAAAGAAATCCTTCAGCAACTGAGTTAACAAAATACTCCCCACATCTCAGAAGAATGATTTAAGGTCACAAGCAGACTGGAAGACCACGTAGCGCATGCAGGAGCTGCTTGATGCATTTGAAATAGTTCTCTGCAACAGCTAAGGCAAAAAAGGCAGAATAGAGTTTTTTTTCTATCAGCTAGAACAAATCCCATAACTGCTATGTTTATTCATGTAGTCAAAATACTCCCTGTTCCACTTAGCACAGTGTAAACATGCATTACAATGAAATGTAAAGCTTACCAAGCTGATAAACTTCATAAGTGTATTTTATGACAGTATCTCAAGAGATAAGACTTATTAGCACTTACAGCCACGATCTCAGGGAACCTTAAAAGGCACAGTTAAAAACAGGAGAACAGAAAAAAATTGTGACTAGATGTCAAAAACCCCAGCTTCCGAAGGGTTAACCCTTTCCACCCAGCAGCACCATCATTCCTAGCTCCTACTCGACTTGACCTGAGCTGGCTCCCCAGCTCTGGCCCCAGTAAGTCAGGAAAACCTATCCTACCTGTCCTGCCCGCAGCCAGACCATGTGCTGGTCCAGGACCTGCAGCCACGTTCTGCAGGAGCAGCAGTAGCCTCCCATCAGCATTTGACAACAACAAGCAACAGGCCCTCTGCTTGAGGGCTGCTCAGATTGAGAAACCTATTGCATTAACATGCTACAAGCCACTAGAGAGCTTTTTTGGCTGCAGAGAGAAAGGCTGCTTCGTCATGGAGGGAAGCCAGAGGCTCAGTGTGTTGGCAGTCTGGAAAGCCAGGTACATGAGACTTCTTGGCTTGCTTCAACACACACCCTCAGAGAAGCACTGGGAAGCTGGCAGGTTGCTACCTGGATAGTCAGGGAACATGGGGTAAAGAAGTTTGTGTCTAACATAGGCTTTTAGTATGAACTAAGCAAGTGGCATCCCACCCAAGAGTGCTTTCTCCATGAGGTAGCTGTAGCTGCATGTTTAGGCAGAAGGAACCTCTACATGCAGCAGATCAAGACAGTTTTAATGCACTGAGCCCTCTTCTCAAATGCCTCAGGCAGTAGACATTAGGGTAAGCTCTGTCCCATTTGTATTCTACAGAACTCAAGGCTTGGGTTCTCTGGCCACCTAAGATTGTCACCTTGCTCCATGTAACTGGAACAGAGGATCAACACAGAGCTTCCAGCAGTAGAAGCCCTTGCCCCTCTGGTGGCCAGAGCTAGGTGACCATGTTCAAGACTGCCTCCCCCCAGGCACTCTCCAAAGTAGCATCTCAGCAGTCTCCAAGAAGAGCTTCAAAATCTCTACCCAGCCTAAGTCCCTCTTCTTAGAGAGCAGCTACTCTGACAGAGGGAGGCAGGGCAGGCAAGTCTGGCCTTCAACTCTTATGAGCTCAGCTTTCTAGGTCCCACCACCCCTGCGCAGCTCTGGCCAGCCCTACATCAGAAACTGCCTCATGCAGTCAAAGGCGCTGGTGACGCTCACTGGTTTAGTACTTCCTCTGTATTCTTGGAGGAGTCTCAGTAGCCAGATAGCTTAGTTCAGCAGTGTCTTCTGGCTTGGCTTTTCCATCAAAAAAAAAATCTCAAGGAGCCTTTAAATACCAACATTTCACCAAGGAAAACACCAGAAATAAAAACACTGTCAGCATCTCCCTAAATGAAGGGAATGGAATGGAGCATCCCCGGGACAGGAGCATCTTCTCCAGGAGGCAGTTACACCTAGTCTGGAATCACAATGGATTAAGCAGACAGAAAAATGAAGAAAGCAGCAAAGACTGACAAAACCCAGTCCTATCAGACAGATTCAAACTAAGGAGCATCACAGCAGCTTCTCCATGCAGTCTTCCAGACCTTCCTCTTAACCCTCCCCCTTCCCAGTGCCACAATCTAATTCAATTACCTACCACTGAATAAGCCTTAAGGCAATTCTCATTACCCTGAGATAAAGCACAAGGCCTTTAATTATTAAACACTCATGGGCTTTTTGTGTTGGGATTGTGGGGCTGGAGTCCCTTTTCTTGTTGTTAGCAGCTTCCAGAAAGCAAGTTAATCATTGACCAGGCCTTTCACCAGGAGACCAGAGTCCTGTAGATTCCTGATCTCTAGTTCTGCATCACCAGTCACACTAAAGAAAGTCACTGGCCTCCTCCTGCTTCTCCAAGTATCACTTAATATCCTCCTAACAAGCCATCTTCTCCCTGCAGGGAGTCATCTGTAACACTGGTGACCCCTGCCAGTAAAACATGCAGTATTTGGTGAGCATGTATGCAGCCACTGTGTCCAACAGCAGGTTGAGTTCAGAGAGATGGCCCCAATGTCTTTCCAAGTAAGGGAAACTGAGGCACAAGGTAATGGTTCTCAAGCCTCAAGCAACATGGTCAATCCAGTACATGAGTCCAAGACATACTAATCCATGTCTGAATAAAGTTTTGCTCCATCCTCCGAGTATGCTGCAGATGGAGGAAGCTTTCTGGTACCTCCCAACCTCATCTGGGACAGCTCCAGGTCACCAGCACTGAAGATGCTGGTCTGGTGGACCTTAGCTGCATGCACAGTTATTTTCCAAAATGCTCCTGCGTCTGTCACCACCCTCAGGGCACTCCATCGATTCCAGTGCCGCCTTCAAGTATCTACAAAGTAAATGATCCTTCTGGGCATGGGGTTCCCCTTCACAGAGGGATGGAGGTTACACACCGCTTTTAGTTGTCCCAGAGAGGCCAACTTTGGGAGAGAAGCCAGTCAGGACTCAGACAGATCAATCTCTACGTGACAGTTCACCCAGCTCAAAAAGAGCAGAGGAGGGAACTACAAACTAAGCCAGACACACCCTTCTTATTCCAAGGAAAACCAGAAATCCAGCACCTTAAAAAGCCAGCACCACCATCTAGAAAAAAGCAGACCACCACAGGGGTGGGATGGCAAAGCCGTCCTCCCAGCCCCAGGAGCTGCCTCCTTACGCTCCAGCTGTGTTTGCCTGTGCGCCGCATTCCTCCCTCGCCACCCGAGTCCAGGCTTTGTTTTTCTGGGTTGTTCTGAGAACCAGCTGCTCCATCTCACACACACGCCAGAGACGGCCGGCGCGTCTGGAAAGCCAACACGCTGTGGCCTGGCTACGCAACAGCTTCCCGAGAAGTTCACACGCCTTCGGCTGGAGCTGCAGACGCGAGCGTGTGGCCCCACACTACCATCAAGTGACAGGTACAGAAATTCTTGATATGCAAGAGCCATGTTAGCACCTAACATATCCCACAAGGCTGGAAAAAACAGGCAGCAAAGCCTGCCAAGCACCAGTGGGCTTGCTTTTATTGGAGATGACATTCAAGCTGATGCCACACACTTGTAGCAGCAGAGTTCAGAATCTCACGCTAACTCTCAGCCCCCTGAAGAGCCCATCTCATCAGGGAGGTCACAACCCCCAAATAACCCTTCAAGTCCAATACTCAGATTTTTTTCTAAGTAATTTCAGCAAAAAAAAAAAATCACACCCTGAATTGCAGGGTTTCTACCCCAGCAGCACTTCAAGCTTAGCAGGGTACCTGTTCTACACCTGCCAACAGGAACAAAAGTCCCTTGCACTTTCACCGCCAAAAAAACTCCACCGTGCAAGCAAGAAACCTGCTTTGGCCAGCAACGTGTTGGTAAATTAGGGCAAGCTATGCTTCCCCTCCCTCCCTCTCCCCCACGCAAGCATTTAAGGGTTCCTGTTGCCTGCGTGCGGTGTACAGATCAGTTACATTTATGAAGAACATTGCAATCTGTCAATATAAACACTATGTTAGCATGAGCCACTTGTAACGTTACTACTGTCTTGACAAGTGTTTGCAGAGGGAGAAGAACTGCTCGGCTCCAGCTGGAAGAAAGCAGCGCAAGCTTCAAGCTGCAGAAACCAACCCTTCTCCCAGAAAAAAAAAAAAAGAGAAAGGGGTGCATCAAAACTGAAGCAGAGTATAAATCAGAACACCCAGAAAGAAACAGAGGGGGTTTGATTTATGGCCTGGACAAGCCACAACCTCAGACCCACAGACCAGGCAGCTCAGGAAAGCAGCAAGCTCCCACGGGCCGGTTCGCCTTCCCACTGGCACCAGAGCAGAGCAGGGCTGAAGTTAATCAACCCGTCGCCCCAGCACAGCTAATCTTGTCATCTGCCACTTCCAAACCCAGTAGTGCAAGACCCAACACAATTCCCAGATGCTGCTATGGCATTTTCACCACCCCCCAGCTGCATCAGAGAGAGGGAAGGGAGGGAGGAGAGGTACCCACACCCAAAGCTTGTGAGGCACAAGAAAAGCAGAACAGGGAGGAAAAGTGAAATGCAATGCTTTCTCAGGGATCCCAGCAGTCTGGGGCTTTTCCAAGCCACCCCCATCAGCCAGTGGCAATATGGTGCAAATTAGTTTTCAGACAGCCCAGCTGCAGAGGAGATGGCTGAACATAAAAGCAGGCTCGCTTTGAGAACAGCCAGTGCATCTCAACCAGGCAGTCTCAGCTGACGCTTATCTCGAGGCAATGCTTCCCCCTCTGGTATAGACTCTGCCAGTAACAGTCTCCCATACGTACTCCTGCCCTAAAGCACACCCATCATCATCAGGCATCCCCACGGGTGACTTCTAGACCTAGCACAAGCCATTAGATCCTGCTCAGTTTTGCAGGCATGCTTTCTCCTCTCTAGCATCAAGAAGTCTCATGTCAGACGAGGCTTAGGAGCTGTAGCATCACCACATCCCTGAAGCCAGCCTCTTCCAGCTGCTTTCCAGTAATTAGGGCTAACAGACCCCCTCCTAAGCAGGTGCCTGCAGGGACTCAGCTCTGCTCACTGCTACACATCAGTGTACCTATGCTTCAGGTCCTGCCTTTGCTGCGTAGCAGCTCCAGGTCAAGCTGGCACCTGCTTCTCTCCTACACCAGGGAGAAGGTCAGCAACACCCAAGGAGCAGTGCTGAGGCTGCCAGCGTAGCCCAAGGGACAAGTCTGTCCCTCCCTTCACCCTGGACAGGGAACCTTTACCTTCAGCCCATGCCCTAACCAGGCAGCCTGGGGATGGAGCAAGACAGCAGCAAGGGCCCCCATCTCCACTAACACTATCTCAAACACCAAAATCTACTTCCAGAGTGCATTTATCATTCCTGGCTGCTTGTGCATGCCTCTAAGAGCATCAGAGTCAGACACATGGAAAACCAGCAGCCCCCAGCCATGGCCTTCCCACCCCCAGCATCCCCTCCCGCTCTCTGCCCCAGAGGGGCAGCCGCAGACATAACTACATGCTGACACAATCTTGTTATCGTGTAACCATGCCCGATTTCTGTCCCCATGTGCTAATTCCCCACCAGGCCACGCATTTGGAGACACTGAATTCTTTCCCTGAAATAAGACATTGGGGATGGGGTGGAAAGGATCATCCACAGCTGTCCCTATCCCCCACCAGACAGGGGAACTGAGCAGCTAAGCTGCAGCTACAGTGGGACATCTGTTTAACACAGCCGCCTGCTGCTCTCTGAGCCCTACCACCTCCTCCAACCAGGATGTTCACACCCAGAGCAGAGGGTCTAGCAGGCCACTGAAAGGTGTCACGGTGGCTTTGATGATGCTTGGACTGGGACGGAGCGTCCTTTCACCTGCCTGGAAAGGACATTGCATTAAGTGAGCCCTCTTCATTTCAACTCAGCTCCCGAGCAAAGGGCGATGCATCCAGGTTTTTAGGAAAGATTTATATAAAACAGATGTGCTTCCTCACCTGGAGCAGTTCCTCCATGGACACGGCTACTTTTCTAGGCATAGCAAGAACAGCAAATACCAGCCTTCACAGGACACTTGCAGAGGCACCAAGAGCTCTGCAGGAACACACAGCTTTTCCAGTTAAGATTTCTTTCCTTATCAATATACAGAAGCCCACAGCAAGGAGGGCTCAGCTTTTTTGCACACACTTGTTAGACCATATATTGCTGGGGATTAGCAGGGACCCCGGACCTCAGCATTGACTGTTCCCTCATGTCCCCAGGAGCTCAGCAAGTGCAGTCTCTGCTTCAGGCCTCCTGGAAGAAGAAAGAGGAGAGGAGCAGCAGATGCTGCTCCTTCACTGTGTCTCTAACCAGAGAGCAGGATGCTTTGCATAGGCAAACTCCACCGCACACCACAGCAGCCCTGGAGCGCACATCTGGCCAGGTGCACATCTGGCAGCACCTCCTCTGCCCTCCTTATTGCCACGGAGGGAGTCTCAAATCAGAAACGGCAGCTGTACCGAGACGGAGGGAATAACCCAAAGCAACCAGGACGGACCTAGCAGCACGCTTCCCTCGGCTCAACGCGCCGCGCTCCAAAGTTCAAACTTACACCGGCCACACGAGAAATCCCAGAAGCGACTGGAATGAGTTACCTGCCGCACTACAGCAGACCCCAGCACCGCAGGGATTAACTGGAGAGTCACAGCCAAGCTGGTTACAAGCCTTGTCAGTCCCCAAGGGACGGTACAACTGCACAGTGCCTGTGGTCTTCGGCAGACAGACGAGCTAGCGGGCTCGGTACAACCCTCCGCATGCTGCTGGGGGGAAAGAGGGATTTTCCTAAAAACCCACGCCCAAGGGACGAGGCCGTTTCCTCAGCAAACCAGCCCCAGCAGCAGGATGTTAGATGGTTCTCGAGCTGGAAAAGGGAGAGGTAAGTAGCAGCGTTTGGAGAACTTTGCCAGACCACAGGCAATGGACAAGCCACAGCACCAGGAGTTGTTTTACTGGAAAGAAAGGGGAAGGGGGGGAAACCTCAAGTCTGCTCAAACATTCTCCAGGGCTGGTCCAGCGTCTCCTACCAGCGGTCACAGCACAACATCCCCCCCAAAAAAAGCAGCAAGAACCACTGCTGTGGGGCAAACCCACGCCAAAACCTCTTTGTCAGGTGTTCACATCCCACCCCCGCCGCGAACCGACCCTAATTCAGGGAGAAGTCTTACAAAAAGACGAAAAACAGATTAAAAATGCCAAGAAGCAGCCACACTGACACCCCAAAAAATGGGGGGGGCTGCACAGCCGGGAGCGCGAGCCACCTGCGCGGCGCGAGGCGGGCCGGTAGCGCCCCCTGCCGGCCGCGCCCCGGCGCCGCGCACAGGTGAGCTCCGCGGGGATGCGGAGCCTCCGCGCTTCTTCGGGGAAAGATTTTTTGTTTCGGGGCGCAAAAACGTTCTGCAGGGTCTCAGGGTGGGGACGGCAGCTTGCGCCTCCACACCCCCCCCAAAAAAACCCCTCACACACCCCCCCAAAAAACTCACAGCGCCTCCGGGGTGATGCCAGGAGCCGCTTGCCAGCACCTGGTGCTGAAGCACGCGCTTAAATCGGGGGGGAAAAGGCGTTTTGAGTTGTTTTCCGCGCTGGTGGAGGTTGCAGCACGCACCCGGAGCTGAGTTCTCCTCGGCCACCCCGCTACGGGACCCCTCCGCGGGGGTCACCGCCTCCCGGCCCGCAGCCCCCGGGAGCAGCGCGGCGAGCGGCACGGCAGAGGGGACTCGGGCCGCCGGACTCCGAGCAGCGGGACGTGGGGGGGGAGGCACGGAGAGCCCCGTACCCCTGTCCCGGGTCGGCTGTCAGGGAGCCAGGGCGCGTCAGCGAGCGCACGGCAGCATCCCCACCTCGGGCGGGACGGAGGTGCGAAACAACCCCCCCAAAAAATAACTTAAAAGAAAATAAAAGTTATGAGCGGGGTGCGGGGGGGATCCCGCGCCGGGCACCTACCCGAAGTAGGCGGCGGAGGGCCGCGGGGCGCAGGCGAGCAGCCCTAGGAGCGCGCAGGAGCAGAGCCATCCCAGCAGGACGTGTCCATCCAGCATCTTGCAGCGGCTCCGGCGCTGCTCATCTCGTTCCCCCGCCGCGCCCGCT
>Ga0065711_1038100_pt1 | contig 19163 bp, 11 predicted proteins | sample Hoacrofraction12_FD_59098 | JGI IMG/M metagenome (GOLD analysis project Ga0065711, IMG submission 59098) | Hoatzin crop microbial communities from Cojedes, Venezuela - Epithelial fraction 12 v2 (version 2) | ecosystem: Host-associated > Birds > Digestive system > Esophagus > Crop | place... | reverse complement strand
AAAAAAAAAAAAAAAAAAAAAAAAAAAAAAAAAAAGCATAGCCCATCACAGGCGCAACAATGGTACAGCTATAAAACAGTATACAGCATTCCTGATGGTTTTAAAGATAAAGTGCTAGCAGAACCTAAGAAAATCGTTGGCATGTTGTATCTGCTGGCTTCCCCCTTACAGTAATCAAAGCCTTCTTCAAAAAAAGTAGTGCAGGTCACTTTGAACATTCAAGCAGCTTCCATCCTACCTGATGAGTAGGGAGGGTAAGAGTGCAGAGATCATAGGGTCCAAGCATAGCTGACAAGACCAGTTTATTCCCTGAATCTCGTATTTTTGGATGTGTGGACAGCACAAGTTTGGAGTCGTCAACAAAAACACATTCCCAAGTAAAACCTAGTATCCTATTGATAACTGACATGCACAAGTATGTAATAACTTTTACCCACCTGAAAGTAAATGGCCTTGCTGATGTCTTGACATCTCCTGACAGCAGGATCACCTCTGTCACATTAAAAGCTTTGCAGTATTTTTGACAAAGTAAGGTCATTATGGATTTTATGACCTTCAAAAATCACCTCATGTTTTTCTTTTCTTTTCAAGAGCAATGTTACAAGTACTAACATTCTGTCTCCTTAGTTAACAGTGGATTAACCATATAGGAACAAAATGGATACCATGTACTCAATATGAAACCTTGAAAATTTTGAAAAAACCCATTTTATTAGGAAAAAAATAATTCTATATCATAATGGATATGACAACACACTATTGAGATCTAAAAATCAGTCAGTCAATTGAACCATTGAGTGACACACAAACTCTCTTCTAATTACAGAAAGCAGTAAGACAGCATGCCGTATCTCGTAAAGCAGCAGCACCAATATACCGAAGTTTAAGATGTAACCTACACAATTCCTTTCTGTTCCTTCCGATACAAACAGAATTTTGCAGCATCTGTCACAGCATCCTGAATTTGATGGGGATCACTGGCCCTTCTGTGACCACTGGTCAATAACAACACTAGAGACTGAAGCTTGCATACAATAAGAAATCTAGAATAATTTAATTGAAATAGATTTTAAGTCTACTACTTTGCTACCATTTTAACGTTGCTGAAAAGAGATGATTTTTTTTAAAAAATAAGCATCAGAGGAAGTGAGAGAATTAAAGAAAAAAAATCGTCTTAGGTCTTTAATACTCACAGGTTTGAGTAGCAGTGGCTTTACACGAGTATGCTGCATTTCTGAGACCTTCCGATGAAGCAGGTCAAATTTTCTATCCAATTTCTGAATGGCATCATACATGGCCTGACAATAAACGTAAGGGTGAAAACAGTATTGTTTCACAAGAACCCAATTTAAATTTGAAGAAATCAAGAAAGTTCAATTAACAGCAAATTTCCCTCCCTAAAACTATGTAAGATCTGTAGATAATATATACATTCCGTAAGCATATTAAAGATCAACTTAGACACAAAATCCAAACAACAATAAAAGAATTCTCAGAGAATCTTACTCCTGTGACTTCAACGTGGCTGACACTTAAAGGTTGTTCTTACTGCTTCCAGCAGATATTTTATTTTTACCGATTTGGTACATTTTGCTTGACATTGAAAAGCTATTGACAAGCTCTAAAGTTACATATTATGCAAGTCATAATAAGCCTTCTACCTGTGTACTTGGAAACTTACAAAAAGCCACCAAAATATTGATTTCTATATCGCCAATGGGAAATATATTTAGAAACATACTATCTGTAAAGTACAAGTCCCAACTAGAACTGAATGTGGCCAGGGATGTCAAACACAACAAGGTGACAAAAGGAAAGCTACGGAAAATGTGGGCCCACTGCTGAATGAGATGGGGCACCCGGTAACAGAATCACAGAATGTCAGGGGTTGGAAGGGACCTCTGTGGGTCATCTAGTCCAACCCTCCTGCCGAAGCAGGGTCACCTACAGCAGGCTGCGCAGGACCTTGTCCAGCCGGGTCTTGAATATCTCCAGAGAAGGAGAATCCACAACCTCCCTGGGCAGTCTGTTTCAGGGCTCCGTCACCCTCAGAGTGAAGAAGTTCCTCCTCATGTTCAGACAGAACTTCCTGTGCTTCAGTTTGTGCCCATTGCCCCTTGTCCTGTCACTGGGCACCACTGAAAAGAGCTTGGCCCCGTCCTCCTGACGCCCACCCTTCAGATATTTATAAGCATTTATAAGATCCCCTCTCAGCCTTCTCTTCTTCAGGCTGAACAAGCCCGGCTCCCTCAGCCTTTCCTCATAGGAGAGATGCTCCAGCCCCCTCATCATCCTCATAGCCCTCCATTGGACTCTCTCCAGCTACAGGACACAGGACATAGAACAGGCTGAGGCATTCACTGCCACCTTTGCCTCAGTCTTTATTAGCTACACCAGCCTTCCAGAATGCCTAGTCCCAGAGACCAGGGGGAAAGGCTGGAGCAAGAAAGACACAGTGGGAGGAAGAGGATCTGGTCAGGGAATCCTTAAGCAAACTGGATGGACATATAAGTTCAATGGGCCTTATGGGATGTGCCAACATGTGCTGAGGGAGCTGGAAGATATCATCGCGATGCCACTCTTGATAACCTTTGATTGATCATGGCAAACGGGAAAAGTGCTCAAAGACTGGACAAAAGCAGATGTCACTCCTATCTTGAATAAGGGCAAGGAGGAGGACCCAGGGAACTATAGGCCAGTCAGCCACACCTCCATCCCTGCAAAGGTCATGGAACAGCTAATCCTGGAAATCATTCGCAGGTACAGGAATGATAAGAATATCACCAGGAGTAGTCACAGCGTGGCTTCACCAAGGGGAAGTCACGACTGACCAACTTGATAAACTTCTACAATTAAATGACTGGCCTGGTAGATGAGAGTAGAGCAGTGGACACTGTCTACTTGGATTTGAGGAAGGCCTTCAACCCTGTCTCCCATAAGATCCTCACAGATCAGCTGTTGATGCACAGGCTGGATGAGCAGACAGTGAGGTGGACTGGAAACTGGACGAATGGCCGGACCCAGAGAGTGCTGATCAGCAGCACAAAGTCTAGACGAAGGGCAGTGACTAGTGGAGTACCCCAGCGGTCAATACTGGGTCTGATCCTGCTTAACATCTTCATTAATGATCTGGATGATGGACAGAGTGTACCCTTAGCCAGTTTACAGATGACACCAGATTGGCAGGAGTGGCTGATACACCAACGGGTCCTGCTGCCATCCAGAAGGATGTCAACAAGCAGGAGAAATAGGCCAGTAGGAACCTCAAAAAGTTCAGCAAGAAGGAGAAGTACAGAGTCCTGCACCTGGGGAGGAACAACCTCAGGCACCAGTATGTACTGGGGGCAGCCAGCTGGAAAGCAGCTTGGCAGAAAAGAACCCTGGGGGTCCTGGTGGTCACTCAGTTGAACGTGAGCCAGCAATGTGCCCTTGCCACAAAGGTGGCTAATGGTACCCTGGGCTGCACTACGCGAAGTATTGTCAGGAGGTTGAGGGAGGTGATCCTTCCTCTCCCCTCAGCAGTGGCAAAGCCCCAGCAGTGCTGGGTCCAGCTCTGGGCTCCCCAGTACGACAGAGACATGGACATACTACAGAGAGTCCAGCAAAGGGCCATGAAGATGATGAAAGGATGGGAGCATGTCCCCTGTGAGGAAAGGCTGAGAGAGCTGTGACTGTTCAGCCTGGAGAAGAGAAAGCTCAGGGGTGAATCATATCAATGCATACAAATACCTGAAGGGACGTGTCAAAGACGACGGAGCCAGGCTCTTTTCAGAGGTGCCCAGTGACAGAACCAGAGGCAACGGGCACAAAGTGAAACAGAGGAGGTTCCCTCTGAACATCAGAAAACACTTTCTTATGGTGCGGGTGACTAAACACCGGCACAGGTTGCCCAGGAAGGTTGTAGAGTCTCCCTTCTTGGAGACATTCAAAGCCATCAGAACATGGTCCTGGGCAGCTAGCTCTAGGTGGCCTGCTTGAGTACAGGAGTTGGACAAGATGACCTCCAGAGGTCCCTTCCAACCTCAACCATCCTACGATTCTGTGAAAATGAGAGGGTAAATGATGTATGGAGAAATCAACTCAGCCAGGACTTTCAGAACAACCATGGCACTGAAATCAATTGCATCCACATTTTTTATAATCACAGAATGAAAGGTAAAGAATTTGAAAATATCTACTTATTTTATTGAAAGTGTCTGATCTTCAGTCAATCCCCCAGGTCAAGTTTTCTTTCAGATGTTAAAAATTTGTGTTGCCTTACTAAAGCAACCACGTGCAAACTTTTTAGAAGTAGTATTGTAAAGGCCCAAATTTTCAGACCTAAAAGCTAGACAAATCAAAGCATTTGAAGTCCATCAGTTATTGATACACATTCCTGCGCGGTATAGAAAGTTCCTTCTTTAGTGTTTCCAGGATTTAGCAACTCAAACATGATGCTTACACAGAAATTCAGACATACACTTTGTGCATAACAGTATAAAGAAATCAGATAACAGAATATCAATCCAGTATTGAAATGACACTGCCACCTTGAAAATACTTATCAGGCACATGTCGTCAGCTATTATTGCAAAAAACACACAAAGACATTATAACTACATGAGTTACAAAGAGGAAATGTGTCTTCAATTAACTAAAGAAATTTCTTTTGTTGATCTACAGCATAACTAGACAGAGAAATTTTTTAAAATAAATATGGTTATGAAAAATCCATATATGGCTTTGTAGTAGCTAGAATTTAAAATTATTTTCAATTTACAAATACCTCAAGGAAGCACTAAAAGACCTTAAATCAGTATGGACAGTAAAGGCATTACTAAAAGGCTTCACGTAGCCCTAGGGCAGATTTACTGGGAAGAGGGTATAGCAGTGGGGTCAAGTAGACAGAAAGGGGTTAGAAGGCAGCAGAGGCTATAGCTTCTCATTAGCGCTACTTACGACAGCACCCATTCCCAGACTGGTGGCAATAACGTTAGTCAAGCAGTCTTAGACAATTTTCTTCCACAGCATTACTGAATATATGCTTAAGGAGACTTACAAGACACTAACACTTGGCTACACACCACTCACAAATTGTCCTCCCTAAAACATGGCTTAAATGTCTTCCACTCTATAGAGCACTGTGACTCCAGAGTCACTTCAGTGTTCACCTCAATAAATAAGTGATGCTTTTAATTTTCCACCTTGCCAGCTACTGCTTCAGAAGTTAAAAGCAAAGAACTCGCCAAAACCAACACTACCAGGATTTTGGCACACTTTTGGCAAGCCTCGTGTACTAAAAGCTAGGTGTGTATGACAGTCAGATCTTTCTCATTCCTGTGAAGTCCCTCCCAGTACATCACTAGACTTTACATTTTTATTAAAGCTTAATATTTGAAAAGTATTGTTGCCGGCTATGGTGTGAAAAGTTCAGAGAATATGAAGACATAGATTATTTTTTCATTGAAAATATTGAAGTTAAGTGAGCAACTAACAAAGGAACAACTGGAAAGGCTGAAGTCATATGTTATCAAATACAGATTGCAAATCTTCCTGAAATTTAACTAAAATTATTTAAATGCCATTTAAGACACAAAGAAAAAAAAATACCTGGCAATAACTGAGGACCTCCATAAGAGTTTTCTGCTGGTCTCCAGTGTAGGAAGCTTCAGTGTAGGAAGCTTCAGATACAATACTCCCCTTTTTCATCAAAATAATAATTAAAAGAAAGAGTACAGGTTAGTAGCATATACATAGTCTTAGGATGTCTAATTAAGCCAATAAATCACAACTTCAAACCTCGCATGTTATTTTAGTCTACCTCAAAACACGCAGCCCCAAAGCAGCTTTCCAAAGTCAGTCCAACAAAAGAAAGTCAACTTACACATTCATAGTCTGGTTCATACTCATAAATGACACTGTCACTATCTTCATATTCTTCTTCCCTGCTTCTCATCTGAGAAACAACACAAAGAACTTTTAATGTTTAGAATAATGAAAGAACGAAAAATATAAACTACAGAGAGAACCTGTTAGGAATCCAAACCGGACACTTTCGGTTTTAGCTATATTCTCTCCCTTGGCTACAAAAGCGCTCCCACTTTTGATTTAAGAGTATCTTCTTCTGGTTTAACGTGAACCTCTTGCAAATTTATATAAGAATGTGTATTTTTATTTGGTTATTCTAAGGCCAGAACTTTCTCATCTAACTATCTACGTACTATTAAGCCAGGCTTACTCAATTCTGAAACTCCATGTAGATTTCTACACTAATTTAAATAAACCAATCTGAAAAAAATGCATATTTATTTCAATGGGTATAACTCTGCACGCAGAAGCTGTAAAAATATCTATTCGCAAGCTAAAAGATGTAATTTTCTTACCGCTTGAAAAATGCTTTTAGACAGGAATCAACAGTGCCACCCCCTGGACAATTCTGACATTTTTCTTTCACTGGATGGGAGCAGTTCCTGTCCACCCTGTATCATGGATTTCATGAGTCTTTTGTGGGTTTGTTTTGGGGGGATTTTTTTTTTTTTTTTTAAACTAAGTCATATTTATTCAAATCATATTTTAAAAAAGGAAGGCTGGAGGGTTGAGGGGGGGTGTTGGTTTTGTTTGTTTTACAACAGGCAGAATTAAACAGTGGAGCTGCTGTTATAGCACTAAAGACACTCTTGACTGCTGGAATGTAAGAACAAACCTTTGTACAGTGACATGAACTAAGCTTCACACTGCCTCAAGTCAACAATATACATAGTCCATCTTTGGACAGTATTGTTATGGTGGCAAATCCTTACTACCTTAAGTTTCAGCTCCTGTCATCCTAAACTGCACAAAGAGATTTTTACTGAAAAAAAAGTGTCTACATGGAAAATTTGTATAAGTTACTCTCTGCTGTACATTAGCTGTTGTTATACACATGTACAGTATCTAGCACAACAAAGTTCTGCTCTTGCTAGAAGCTTCCATGCTCTGCACGGATACAATACCCACACTCCTGCACTGGCATGTCATCAAATGAGCATACAAAAGTGAAGGAAAAATGACATTTCCAGTAACATTGAAACTGGCCCCAAAACAAAGAGCTGCTGTTTGGCGAAACATACCACATTCTGTTCCACTAGAGTAGGGGCTAGTCGTTTTCTTTTATTCTGTGAAAACATAAAATCCATTTTTTCGGGGCTGTGAGCATTTCCTCTCTGCACACTCGCAGAACGGCTCACTTGTGATGCCACTCGCTCAGGTAGCATTGATAAGCCTTCGCTTCCTGCAAAAGTGGAGAGAAAGCAAAGCACATCAGCAGGTTTCCCACCGAATGAAACATTTCACTACAAAAACCATGCACAGTGGCCCTTTTTTTTTTCCCTTTCAAAACACTTGGTTATTTGAAATTTGTTTAGCAGCATATTAAACATGTATTGATCCAATTTATTCAGATCTGAAATCGGTAAATTCAATTTCTATTCTTTCTTCCAAACTCTCTCCAGCCTCCACTTCATTTGCCTTACTTTTCATTGTTGATTCTCTGCTCTCATTTCCATGTCCAACTGTATGAAGGCACAGAATTCAAAACCCCAGCAAAACCAGCTAACTGAAATTCAGGCAGTACATCCACAATGTAAAACACTGTTCCCATTTGTTTAGTCCTCAGCTGTCCCTTCCCTACCCTTAGGGGCTCCCACTCAGCTTTGTCACTGAAACACTGTGCAACAAAAAAGACCTGCTCCAGGTAACTCCTCTGTTGAGCCAGTGTGGGTCAGGGATTTCCAAACATGAAATATCCACAAGGCCACCACCTCTTCATACGTGGGCCTGGCACACTTTTCTCTACCGCCAAATCTGCCTGTCCATCACTTACAGGTTTCTACCTCAAACTTTCAGGAAAGGGCTACGGCCGGTGCACAGCCCCTGGCCGGATTGAGCAATTGTCGCAAACATCCATCTTGAGAAATGGACACAAAGACACCGAATTAAGCAGAATCCTAAATCAGGCACTGTGCTTTGGGAACTTCCTCACCTCGATAAGGGAGTGTGGAAGACAAGGGAGCAGAACCCTGGGGTGGCAGGGTACCGGCTTGCGAAACCCACCTCACAGAATCACAGAATGGTAGGGGTTGGAAGGGACCTCTGTGGGTCATCTAGTCCAACCTTCCTGCCGAAGCAGGGTCACCTACAGTAGGTTCTAGAGGACCTTGTCCAGGCGGGTCTTGAATATCTCCAGAGAAGGAGAATCCACAACCTCCTTGGGCAGCCTATTCCAGTGCTCCGTCACCCTCAGAGTGAAGAAATTCTTCCTCATATTCAGATGGAACTTCCTGTGCTTCAGTTTGTGCCCATTGCCCCTTGTCCTCTCTCCCTCTGGGATGCCACGTAGGCAAGAAAGTTAAGCACTTGTGCAAGGCAGCGACCAGCGTTGCGGGAGGGGGTTGTGAGACCACCAAATGACCCCCAAGCCCACCAACTCATTTTGACAACTTTCGGGAAGCTATGAGAACAGGCACCCAAGAGGTATAAACCCAGAGCGAGCAAGCTCCCTGGCACACACCCACCACCGGAGGACCCTGACCACCAGCAAAGACTGCCGCTGGATCCAAGGGTGGTGATACCTTTTCTCTTCCTTCTCTTGCTTTCCCCTCTGTCTCTTGACTTCACAGGCACGTAAGGGTAATGTTGTAAGTCTGTCAATCTGCTATATTTTGTAGTTTGTTGTAAGTTTGCCAAGTCAATACCTGTTCTAAGCCTACTGAGTTAGAAGTAAAGTTATGAAGTCACAAAGTTAACATCTTTTGTAATCTCACTGAATTCCAAGTAAAGCTTTGTTTTTAGTCAAGCCTCTTGGTCATCGTCGTGACTCCTGGGTACCACACAGAGAATTGAAAAGCTCACTTTCCCCTTACTCACTGAGAGGGACGGGACAGCAGGTCTTTTTAAAAGAAATAAAAACACATTAAGAGGGAAAGGAAAAAAAAAAGGTAACTATTTCCTCTTGAGTTCTGTATATTTTAGGTATAGACGGGCCAAGCACTATATAGATAGTAATTTTTGAAGAAAAGATATTAAAAGACAAGTAAAGCTTAAGAAGCTAGACAAAACCTTGGAAGGTTTATGAGATGTAAGGAGAAAAACTTAGCTGGCATAAAGAGGCAACACCAAGTTTCCACCACTCTATCTGTTGTGAAGGAGCCTTTTGGAGCTTAGGCCAAGGTGAGAAAGTATGGTGGGGAAGTTTTGTGGATATCTGCAGTAAGTTCTTCCCACATAAAAGGGGCTGCATGAAAAAAAGTTACAAGGGTACTTCTTATTTCTTTTGCAAAATAATGGAACTACTTCTATAGCCTGACTGCAAAGAAGAACTAAGAAGTGAAGCAGGAGAAAGCCAATCCAACGGGATGGGGACAAGCTAAGAGAAATACTGAAAAGCAGAAGACAACTGATTTTGTTTTACGTACTAGAAGAGGAAAAGCCAGGGGCAGGACATAAAAGTAGTAATATATTCAGCACCATAAGCTAGAAAAAAAAAATTGTCTTTGCATGAAGATCCCAAATGTTGTAGCAGAGCTGACGTGCTACCTAGGCAAGATCTATGGTAGAGTTAATATCATTTTGGAATCACAACCAGTGACTTGACAATAAAAAAAATATGTAATTGCTTAACATTTGTTCTCTTTGATGAACATTAAAACTTACCTACCCTCCCACCAAGCTCCAGAGTTTGCATTCTGTCCCAGATCACCCCATCCCTCTGTCCCTGCCATGCAGACCAAGGTAGCACTCATCTCCTAACACTAAGCACCCCCAGAGCTGTGAGCCTCAGAGACGGCAGCACCCTGTAGGACCAATACATGCAAAAGGACATGTTGAAAGCAGAAGGGGTACAGGGCAGCAGGATTAATGCACCAGCACAACGTAGGCCCTCAAACTTCAGATACTTTCTGCAGCCAAAGCAGAATGTCACTTCACCTGGAGAAACACCTGGTACCTGGTTTAATTACATTTTAACTATATTATGTTTATGTTAAACTAATTGGCTTTCTGATTAGTTTCCCAAATTTAGATTTAGGCAAAACTACAATGGCCTAAAAAAAAAGTGCCAGCAGAAGTCATATCATGTTTGTCGGCATAAAAGGGTAAGTAAAAACGATAATAGAAGCGTTCTGCTGCAGGCAGGGAGAAATAAAGACCTAGATTTGTATCTCAGTGATGTTGAGCTTGCTCTGCTGGCTAAGTATCCACAGGCAAGAAGACAGGAGACAAAAGAAACAAGTCTGGACAGACAGAACCAGATCTGAAGAAGAGGCACTGCTCTACAAGGTTATTAGCCTAAGATGGTGTGTCGCCATTCAGAGCAGAGCGGCAATAAACAGAGTGGCAATGCTCTTGATTAACCCCTGCCTGCCCTCCCCACCAGTGGAAGGGAAAATGCAGGAAAAGGAAGAGAGACTTACAAATTGGAAATTAAATCAGTTTTACTAAGAGAACTGATGCAAAATACACAAAACCAACACTGAGTTTCACGGAGCTGGGTGGCACAGGTGGCTGCCAGGCTGCATCAGGCAGTCCCGGACTGGATCCTGCAGCAGACGGGAACTGGATTCAGGAATGCACGGATCGGAATCTGGACCAGGATCGCAGGCAGAACAGTGAGCAGGGTCCTCTTCAGAAGGTGGCCATGGACGAAGAGAGCGAGACCCTCGTGATCCCCCAGCTTTAAACTGAGTATGATGTGCATGGCGTGGAATACTGCGTTGGTCAATATCAGGTCACCAGTTCTGTCTGCCCCTCCCTGCAAGTGTGACCCTTTCTGATTCCTCACTTGCGGGACCTAAGGGGTCTATTGGTGACCTTGGCTGCTATAGAGATAATTATAAACAGGGGCCTTTCTGCATTCTGTTACTACTGTTACCTCAGTAAGGCTATAAACATAAGGAGCTATCAGCTCTGGAGCAGACACTGTCTGAAAAATATGCAGCCAACTTCAGAAGAGAGCAGTTACTTAGAAGAGCTTGGCTGAAAGGAAAATTCACTAAAAGCAAACTGGTTCTGTTTTAACCAAAACCAGGACATGGTTCTTGAATCAAAACAATCAGAAAGAATTCCAGTTCAAAGAGATAAGTTCAACAGTTATATTCAAGACAAACTTAAGTCATGTTTTGGTCATACATCTCACTATACTCAATTTTAACTAAACAATACGTAACGCTAACAATCTACAACAACAAAAGCTGTAAGCCCAATGATAACAAAACCACCTTTTAAAAAAACAATTATACCCACTCATCACGATTCCTTTGCTGATAATGAAATAGCTATTCATGGCCTGAAACCAAGGTCAGCAACTATGACAGTCTCTCAGGCAGGGATTTTTTTTCTAAAAACTGAGACAAAACCTAAAGAAAACCATCCAAACCATCATCCTCCTCCTCCCCCAAATATGTTTTTAGACATAAATGTACAAAAAATTACCATATACTCTACTACAAAGTAGACAACCAAAAAGATTAAAAGGCTCTCAGAAGCACCTAACGACACTAGGAAACAGAGATGTAACTCGACTCTGCCGAAGGGAAATACTGATGCGATTCTCTATAAAGTCAACTGGCCAAACAAAAAAGACCTAGTAAGTGCCATCACTTAGTTACAGTCATTTTCCTTGTTAACTTGGTAATACTGCTACTGGACTTACTAAATGCTCATAATAGCTATGACTCATTGTTGTCTGGGCCAGTGGAAAATTGGGTAAGATTTCTGAGAGACTTTGATCTTGCATACTAAAATAAATACAATGAATTAAAGACAATCACCAAAGGCTACATACAGCTAATAACTTACCACCTTAAACTACTATCTTGCTATCATCGCACATCAGTATCCCCGGTGCTCCACTAAATTACACCAAACAGTTTATCTAAAACCTCATCTTTTGGGCTAGGTTCTGCCATGACATGTATTTTCCAAAACGCTTGCTAATCATTAGCCAATTCATTCCTAGGTACACTTACTTTATAAGTAAAAAAATGTATTTTTAAAACATAATAAAATTTCAGTGGGATTACTATTAACAAAGACCTTTAAAGTAATAACTAAAAAGGTCCCTCTTTTAAATGCATTGCCAAGCAATTTCTATATAGTAGCTTTCTAATAAAATACGTTTTAAAGGTATGGGTCATACAGAAAGTATTAGACAGAAGCACTGAACACACAGCATTAAAATCAGCCATTAACTATTAGATCACAACAAAAATGATCAGTAATTACCATATGTAAGTTGAGCCACATGGTGAACAACACTGTTTACTTCAGAGTTTTGTTCCATTGACACGCAGTTTTGTGTGGACAGTCCATTTTCTCCATGGTCAATAATCACTGCTTCATCATCATCCTCAACATTCACAGATACATAATCTATTAGCATATGCAGAAAGAGAAACAGGTAAGACTAGACATCATTCTGCATATCAGATGACAACTGTAGTGCTTGTATCACTAGCATTATCTGAATTGTACCACAGGCAAAACCAGTCTCACTTCTGCATTTAAATGCAAAGTCACTTTTACACACAGGCATTGAGGTTTTAACAGGCACTATAAGGGAAGTGGCTTACTGCTGCTTAGTTGGCGGGATTCCTGAAATTATTCAGTACCCAACTTCAACAGGAATCATACAAAGGTTTGGGTTGGAAGGGACCTTAAAGATCACCTAGTTCCAGCCCCCCCTGCCATGGGCAGGGACACCTTCCACCAGACCAGGTTGCTCAAAGTCCCGTCCAACCCAGCCTCGAGCACTTCCAGGGAGGAGGGGGCATCCACAGCTTCTCTGGGCAACCTGCTCCAGTGTCTCACCATCCTCACAGTAAAGAATTTCTTCCTTATACCTAATCTCAATCTACCCTCTTTTAGTCTAAAACCACGGCCCCTTGCCCTGTCACTACCAGCCCTTGTAAAACGTTCCCTCCCCAGCTTTCTTGCAGGCCCCTTCAGGTACTGGAAGGCTGTGATAAGGTCTTCCCAGAGCCTTCTCTTCTCCAGGCTCAACAGACCCAACTCTCTCAGCCTTTCCTCACAGCAGAGCTGTTCCAGCCCTCAGATCATTTTTGCGGCCTCCTCTGGACCTGCTCCAACAGCTCCATGTCTTTCCCATACTGAGGGTTCCAGAGCCAGATGCAGGACTCCAGGTAAGGTCTCACTAGAGCAGAGCAGAGGGACAGAATCACCTCCCTTGACCTGCTGGCCATGCTGCTGGGGATGCAGCCCAGAATATGGTTGGCCTTCTGGGCTGTGAGCGCACACTGACGTGTCGGTCATGTTGAGCTTCTCATCAACCAGCACTCTTAAGTCCTTCTCCTCAAGGCTGCTCTCAATTCTTTCTCCACCCAGCCTGTAGCTGTGCTTGGGATTGCCCCAACCCAGACGCAGGACCTTACATTTGGCTTTGTTGAACTTCACAAGGTTTGCATGGGCCCACTTCTCAAGCCTGTCAAGGTCCCACTGGATGGCATCACTTCCCTCTAGCGTGTCGACCACACCATACAGCCTGGTGTTGTCAGCAACCTTGCTGAGGGAGCACTCAGTCCCACTGTCCATGTCGCTCACAAAGATGTTAAACAGTGCCGGTCCCAATACTGATCCCTGAGGAACGCCACTCATCACTGGTCTCCACCTGGATATCGAGCCGTTGACTGCAACTCTCCAAGTGTGACCATCCAAGTCAATTTCCTATTCACCGACTGGTCATTTACCGAGTGGTCCATCCATCAGATCCATGTCTCTCCAATTTATAGACAAGGACGTCATGCGAGACAGTGTCAAATGCTTTACTCGAGTCCAGGCAGATGACATCAGTTGCTCTTCCCTTATCCACCAATGCTGTAACCCCACCACAGAAGGTCACCAAAATGTCAGGCATGATTTGCCCTTAGCAAAGCTGTTATCACCTCCTTATTTCCCATGTGCCTTAGCATAGTTTCCAGGAGGATCTGCTCCATGATCTTGCTGGGCACAGAGGTGAGACTGAGTTCCCCGGGTCTTCCTTTTTTCCCCTTTTCAAAAATGGGAGTTCTGATTCACCTTTTCCAGTCAGTGGGAACTTCACTGGACTGCTACAACTTCTCAAATATGATGGACAGTGGCTTAGCAACTTCCACCAGTTCCCTCAGGACCCATGGATACACCTCATCAGATACCATGGACTCATGCACCAGTTCTCCTACAGCAGGCAGTTCTTCATTCTCCCTGACTCTGCCTTTACCTTCTGCAACTTGGGCAGTGCAGCCAGAGCACTTGCCCATGAAGACTGAGGCAAAAATGTTGTTGAGTACCTCAGCCTTCTCCATATCTCAAGGTAATCAATTCTCCTGTTTCCTTCTGACTAGGGCCCACATTTTCCCTAGCCTTCTTTTTATCACCGATGTACCTATACAAGCTCTTCTTATTGCCCTTGAGATCCCTAGCCAGATTTAATTTTATCAGGACTTTAGCTTTCCTAACCTGATTCCTGGCTGCTCAGACAATTTCTCTGTATTCCTCCCAGGCTACCTGTTCCTGCTTCCAGCCTCTGTAGGCTTCCTTTTTGTGTTGTAGTTTGTCCAGGAGCAAACTGTTCATGCATGCAGGCCTCTTTGTTGGGATGCATCACTCCTGAGCTTGGAGGAGATGATCCTTGAATACTGACCAGCTTTCCTGGGCCCCTCTTCCCTCCAGGGCTTTATCCCATGGTACTCTACCAAGCAGAAACCTGAACAGGCCAAAGTCTGCTCTGCTGAAGTCAAGGGTAGTGAGCTTGTAGTGCGTGGTCCTCGCTGCCCTAAGGATCTTGAACTCCACCATTTCATGGTTACTACAGCCAAGGCTGCCCTTGAGCTTCACATTCCCTACCAGCCCCTCCTTGTTGGTGAGAACAAGGTCCAGCATAGCACCTCTCCTCGTTGGCTCCTCTAGCACTTGGAGAGGTAAGTTATCATCAGCGCAGTCCAGGACCTCCTCGACGGCTTATGCCCTGCTGTGTTGTCCCGGTAACAGATATTGGGGTAGCTGAAGTCCCCCATGAGCACCAGGGCTTGTGAACGTGAGGGCCTCATCTGTTCAGTCTTCCTGGTCTGGTGGCCCGTAGCAGACCCCCACTAATGTCACCTGTCCCTGCCCTGCCTTTAATCCTGACCCGTAAGTTCTCAGTTGGCTCCTCATCCATCCCCAGGCGGAGCTCCATGCATTCCAGCTGGTCACTGACATAGAGGGCAACCGCCCCTCCTTGTTTCCCCTGCCTGTCCTTCCTAAAGAGCCTGCATCCCAACACTCCAGTCATAGGAGCCTTCCCACCATGTCTCTGTGATGACAACGAGATCACAGCCCTGCAGGCATGCACACATCTCTAACTGCTCTTGTTTATTCCCCATGCTACACGCATCTGCATAGGGTCATTTAAGTTGGGTCCCCAATGGAGCTGATTTACTGGCTGTAACAGTTATAAGCCAGTAACAAGCACTTCCAATAACTCCACTATTTACATTCAAGCATCCAACAGGGCAAGACATGTTAACTAATTTAGTTTTAAAATTTTACTTTCTTAAATAAGAATTGTCTAATACTCTTGAAGCAAATCAGTCTGCAAATCCTAACTGCATATTTGCTATTCAAATCAAACCAACTATCAGCTCCCAATGAGATGCTGTGCAGAAACACTGAATGGCAAATCTCCAGTATCAAACACTGTCCAGTTCAACATACTACATAAAGAAAAAATGCCCTGGTTTTAGAATAACTGTGTTATAGCTACTACAGCTATATTTGGTATTTTGAGGAAGGTCAGGGACAGAGTGGAATTTATTCCTCACGAAACAAATTAATGGAAAGAATCATACCGTGAACCACTGAAGTTAGGAAATCAAACTGAAATTCAGCCAGCACGCACGTATAACGGCACACTGACTATATGAACACATGCCATATTTTCCAGGGGATCTCTACCCCATTCAGTGCACAGGATGGACTGAGCTCCAGGGATGAATCAGGGCTGTCCGAGTATAACAGTGGTCTGGTTCTTTATTCTTATATAAACAATTCACTCCAAATCCTGCTCTCTTCCTTCTGTTCCAGTTTCTTAAGAGATCAAAAGGTAGGAAAGAAGTTGAATTCCACTGGTCATAAAGTGTTCCCTCTGGCCAGTACATCCATGAGAAACAATATAGCAGGGTTTGGACTTGGCTGTCATCAGATTAGGAAAGACTGCTTCACCAAACTGAGGGTCTGTTCAGAAACACCCATCAATCACCATGCAGTCAATGACTGTGTTTATAGCAGTAAAGGAGGCTAAAAAGCTAGCTGGGGCATAGTTGCCCTCCAAAAAGGAGTTTAGCTGAGAGGACATGAGCTGGGATATGCTGCTTAGGGTTAAAGTTAGAGAACACTTCTTGGACAGTTTTCATGACCTATATAGAAGTAAACAACAGGACTACTCATGAATTTCATATTTAGGTGCAGCTTTTAGTAAAACACTTCAGTGATGTTCACTGACTGAAGTTCATTTCAGGCTAACATGAGTTATTTGCATGTGTTGAATTAATTAACTGCCTCACAGGCACAAAATTAATTGTTGACAACCATTCAGTATTCTACCTACTTTGGCAGAGAGTTAACTGAGAGTCAGGAAGAGTGCATCTGCAATGAAGCAGGTGGGAACAGAATCCTCTCTGCCCATTTCCCAACCAGTACGCCAGGTTGCTGTATGGCCTGACAAATGTCCTACTTACAGCTGGGCCTCTGCTGCCCTGCAATCACCCTTCTGCCCCTAAGTAGAGGGAGCAACACAAGTTGTACATTACCTGTGCCACTCTACCACGCACAGAATTTACCTGTACGTTCATAATCTTTTCTGCAAACCTCATACCTCACTTCAGCATCATACTTTGGCCCACTGGAAATAAGGCAGGCACATCAACACCACCTGACCAGCAACTATGTCACCAAAGTCTACAGCAGACAGAGCAACAAGTATTAAAGAGGGAAAATACTGTGGAACCAGCAGGTAGCAAAGACAAAGCAGCTCCATCTGGACTAGTGGAAGGGCAGTACGATCAGAAATCAGGAGAGTTTCTACAACTGGTTGATACTGAAAGCAAAGCTCAGTCTTCCATACTCTCCATCATCCTTCCTTAAGTAAGTTTAAAAGTCAGAATTTTGACAGTGCAGTGGACTCTGGGCAGAAAGTTTCCAAAATCTGTAGCTACAGCACCTCACCACCAGAGGATAAAAATAAACCAAACAGGAAAATACAGAAAGGGAAGACACCCCACTTTCAAAAAATATGTAGTTAATTACACCACTTTTCTACAATGTTGTAGAAGCAATGCAGCAACAAGCACCAGTCTCTCAAAACTTTGAGCCTCTAAGATGGTGGTCAGGATCCTCCTCGTTCTCAGGTTTTTTAACTTCCATCAGCTACTGCTCAACATGGCTGCTATCATACAGAAAAACACAACTATTCCCTCTTCAGAATGACACTCTCATGGACAGTCAGGAAGTTTTGAGATTCGAACACACAACCCATTTCCAAGAAGGTTTATGAACATGACTAGGCTTATCAGCATGACTGGTCACTGCAACAATAAGCAAAGTTGATCCAAGACATGCAGACCCACCTGCTTTATACCAATCATTTCTTCCTTTTCCTAATGTAGTCTAGTCATCTTGCCTACAAAGTCAGTGGACAAGTTTAAATGTCTTTGGTGTAGACTGACTACATTCATCACCAAGAGAGTATCTGTGCTCAAAAATATTTTCTTATAGAAAATTTGTCAACAAATATTAGATAGTTTAAAAAAACAGGAAGGGGGAGAAAGTAGTTCTCATCTTATAGTCCTACACATATCTTATTCAGGCAAGGGAAAACAACTCTTAATGTCACTACTGTAGTCATTCTTACATGTGAGCACAACTTTTTCACACCTTCAAAAACTTGTGACAAAAGAATTCCAGCTATTGACTCTTAATCGTCAAGAAACTGCAACTTAGTCCTGTAGGCAATTCTAAGTATTTCTAATGCTTCTTAAAAGTGCTAGCAAAACAGAGTAATACCATATATACATATGTCTCTCTCGAGTAGAAACCACAAACTGACAGATTCTGTGATTAATTTGTGCTCCTGAAAAAAATAAATCAAAATGAAGTCATCAAGATGTTTTTGACTTCTGATTTGAATGAAGATGCATCTGCACTTCTTGTACCAAGTTAATAATCTCATTGCATTAATTAACTCCAGTGACACAAAATATCATGAAACAGATATTTTGAAGTTTCCAGTAAGTCTTGAAAGGAAATTATAAAATTAAAAAGTGTGATTAAGAAAACATTTTAACTTTATGTATTTCAAATAAGGCTTTTGCTGTGAATTGATTTACACATTATAGTAAGAGTTACTGAACAGGCTGGTTTACCCAATCATTGGAACAAGTTATCAGTTTAAGCAAATTCTGAATTTCTGTTTGAAAACTGAAGTAACAATCATCTAAAATTAGAAAACATCACCAGAATAATTTCCTTTTCAGATTCTATGCATGCTCTGAGTTATAGGTATAGACTATGACTTATTATTTTCAGTAAAGCAGTAGGATTTGCTATAAGGTAGAGGTTCATCAAAAAATGCATTATACAGAAAGATAGTTGTAGACAGAGCAGTGCTGTGAAATGACCAAATTAGAAAGCCACGACTGGAGTTACACTTTTTAAGTTAGAAACAGTTTATGTTCACTGTTTAGAATTCTTTGCTTCTGCACAAAATCATCAGGTAGCAGGTCTCTGAGAAAGTTAAAGGCACATAAACTTGAGCCCAGCTGTGTTCAACTGTGTACCTAGCCCTGCATCAGAAGTTACATTAGTATATTAAGTTACAGCTTTTTGTGCAGCAACGTAAAACCAAGCATCACAAAGAATTTCTTTCCAGTAACCAACAGAGAAATATATTTAAAAGTCATTATGACTCGAAAATTTTCTCTCTTCTTTGGAAACTCTGTCATTTGATCAACATAATCCAGCAACCAAATGACTGCTTATCTTTTTACTACTGCTCAGTCACCTATCCCCAAACAGTACAGTAGTACAGGCTTTGGTGAAAAATGCTGAAAACAGAAGAAAAATGTGAAAACAGAAGAAAAAGTCAAATAGAACCAAACTGTAACATAAAGAAAATTCGG
>Ga0065711_1038099_pt1 | contig 19166 bp, 8 predicted proteins | sample Hoacrofraction12_FD_59098 | JGI IMG/M metagenome (GOLD analysis project Ga0065711, IMG submission 59098) | Hoatzin crop microbial communities from Cojedes, Venezuela - Epithelial fraction 12 v2 (version 2) | ecosystem: Host-associated > Birds > Digestive system > Esophagus > Crop | place... | reverse complement strand
CATCTTTGTGGCCCTCCTCTGGACCCGCTCCAACACATCCATGTCCTTCTTATGTTGGGGGCTCCAGAGCTGGACACAGTACTCCAGGTGGGGTCTCACAAGAGTGGAGTAAAGGGGCAGGATAACCTCCCTCAACCTGTTGGCCACGCTTCTCTTGATGCAGCCCAGGATACGGTTGGGTTTCTGGGCTGCAAGCGCACATTGCCGGCTCACATTGAGCTGTTCATCCACCAGTATTCCCAAGTCCTTCTCCTCAGGGCTGCTCTCAAGCCACTCGCCGCCCAGTCTGTACTTGTGTTTGGAATTGCCCCGACCTACATGCAGGACCTTGCACTTGGCCTTGTTGAACTTCATGCAGTTCACGCAGGGCACCTCTCCAGCCTGTCAGGGTCCCTCTGAATGGCATCCCTTCCCTCCAGCGTGTCAACCACACCACACAGCTTGGTGTCATCAGTAAACTTGCTGAGGGTACACTCAGTCCCACTGTCCATGTCGCCAACAAAGATATTGAGCAGCACTGGCCCCAGTATCGAACCCTGAGGCACACCACTCATCACTGGTCTCCACCTAGACATCGAGCCATTGACTGTAACTCTTTGTGTGCATCCATCAAGCCAGTTCCTTATCCAACGAGTGGTATTGCAATGGATTCCTAATTTGCTTTATTCAGCACTGTCAATAAAGCCTTTATAATAGTCAAACCACTCAGAATTCCTGAGGACACATCTAAGCAGGAAGAGTGTTTGGGGGAGTATGGATTTGATCAAATCCAATCATTTCCTGGAAGGTGATACTTTCCTTCAAGGTACTGTTGATGAGTAAATTAATGAGATGCTTCTAAAATTTATACTCTTATTCTTCTCTGGAAACACTTGTGTCAGTGTACTATTTATGGGGCAAACCTCTTTTTCGGCAAGGTGCCCTACCAGGTATCTCAACTGTATTCAGTTTTCAGATGCAGATTCAAGAATTCCAAGAAATTGCAAAATAGGTCTTTTGTTTATTTATCCATATTAGCCAACTTCCAAGGATTCCATGTGAGTCTTCTACTGACCAAAGATAGGAGAATTTTTAATGGTGTATTTAACCCTATGCCAGAAGTTTCAAACTGCACAAGCTCTAAGCAGAAAAGAATGTCTTAGAAAATCAGTTCCTTACTGTAGATCCCCAACAATAACTAAATTTTAAAACCCACTCCAAGCTTTGCAACTTAATGTAATTTTTTTAAGATTATGTATTTTCTCTTATAAAATCAAAATCTGCACCCTCCCTTTAGTTGAGTTTCTCGCTTGTCATGCCAATTAATTAGTTGGTGATAACCACCTTTTCTGTTATAGGCTAAGTTAGCCTCGCTTTCCACGTAAATTGGCATGGATGCTCCTTACAGTTATTGGTGGACAAGTCTTTCTGGTCTTGAATTGAGTTACTGGTCGTGAACTCTCCCAGCCGCAGTTACCTCAGTTTGATTTCTTGCAGGTGCAGGACTCTTAGTTTGTTAAGTGCAAAAAGGGAGTTGGGTACAGAGGCATTAACAGCGGTCTGCTTAGCTTTACCTAAGTAGCACTGGACTGTGAGGGTCTCTCCCTCACTCCAGATGTCACTTGGTTGATTTAGTGTCAGACCACCATGCACCAGGAAGAGCAGGCCCTTTGCTCAGGCCCAGTGCCTATCGGCACAAGAGAAGTACAACCCTCACATGCCCAGCACTCACAGGCTTTGTCCTTCACATTGGCACCGTAGATGAATGTTTGAGACATTCAACCTCACATTGTCTGTACCCTTACACATGGTTAGCAGGAGTATTTTTTTCCTCTTTGGTAGAACCCATCAGAAAGATTAGTGGGTTGGGTAGCAAAATCATGTCTAGACTGCGTGTTTAGTTCAGGGAGCGATACAGTCTGCAAAGCCTTCTCACTAAAAAGTGAAATGGGAGAAAATTATTATGAAATATCAATAGTGTTTTCTTATTTAAGTTTTTATTTTCTGAAGAAGTCTAATTCATAAAAGAATATTTTAATTGCATGGTGAAAAGATAAAAATGTTTACATGGACTTTCTAAGAGTTAAAAGACAATTGTTAAATTGCTGCAAGAGGGCCAAGGTTTTCTTTGGACTGCTGAATAAAGACCATCTCCAAAAACCGTTTTAATCTTTTGAAGTATGCAAACATCTGTAAAGAATGCACATAGTTATTAACTTTTACATTTCAAAGTGTTCTTAAAACAGCTATAAGATCTAGAAAAGGTAATGCAAGTACCTCAGTTGTTCAGAGGTTGAAATCTTTAGAGAGCAATGAAACTTTTCAATCACAAAGGCCACTTCTTGGATAGACTCAGCTTGTAAGCGAATGACTACTTGAAAAAATTATGTTGGAAGAGACGGAAGAAAAGTTTTTGCTGATATGTTTATATAATGAAAGTGAGAGAAGTTAGAACACATGGAAATATGTGTTCACCTATTTCTTGAATCATTTCCTAGATGTAGCTTTTAATGGGTTCTTGAAGGTAAGTCTCTAAATTGGTTACACTGAAGCCAGCGTTAACATGGGAACAGATGATAAATGCCATCTTCTAACCTGGTCTGAAAAATCCTGCTCAGTTAAGGTACACTAACTTGTTTGGAGATGGTCTAGGAGGAAAACTTAACTCTGTAAAAGTTTTCTAGAAAAATATTAAGCTAAAGGATACTAATGCCAAGCAAGCTGCCCACAGATCATCATCCTGTTCTGGATGACAGAGCTGTAATTTCTGAAGCAACGTAGAAGAAATAGTAGCTCTCTAGTTTTAAAGTAATTAATACTCTTACATTATTTTGCTTTAAGATTCAGTCCCTTAAATATTATTATGGCCGTGGATTCCATTTTCAGTGTTCTTGAGACTAAGAGGATAGTGTCAAACTGTACAGTGTGGAATTAGAGAAAATATTAGAGCTAGATGTAGCAAATCATTAATCACGTAAAAACAAAGTTTGGGATGAGATTTTAACAAAAAGTATATTTCTTCAATTTTATTGTTTTTACCAAGGCAAAAATATTGTTTTGTATCAAGCCAAACAAGTCTGCTGACACCAAAATATAAAGTTTCATTTCCAGGGACAAACAAGAAATGATAGGGAATAAAGGACTTGATACACACAGAAAACTTTCAGAGAGGGAAGAGGTGATCCTGCCATTTCTTTCTGTAACTGACAGCCAGAGTACTGAATGAAACTGTGGGACAGGCACAGCAATTCCTTCCTTTGCCTGAGGTTTGGTGGCGATTGCTCTCTTCCCAGGGAAGTGCATTCATAACCATACTATAAACTATCTGTGTTAGGAGTTAAGGGAGTCTCAGTCCTTTCTGTAGAAAGAGGCCAACAATAACCTCTTGAAGTTAGGCGAGAAGTGCAGAGTCCCATACCTCAGAGGATAACCACCCTGTGTCAGTACCAGCTTGGTACTGGCTGGCTGAAGAGAAACGTTGCTGGAAAAAGACATGGCAATTACGGTGCTTGCCAGGCTGAATACAAGCCAACAGTGCACTCTCATTGCATATAAGACAAACTGCACACTAGGCCATGCTATGACCAGCTCTGCTTGACACTAGTGAGGCTGCACCTGGAATACTATGTAGCTTTGGACCACCCAGTTCAAGGAGACTGAGAAACTGAAGTGCAACAAAGGGCTGTTCAGGCGACCAAAGGTCTAGAGCACACAAGCTGGCAGGAGAGCTTGAAGCAGCTGAGCTTGTTTGGTGAAGTGCAGGCTAGAAGTGACCAAACACAGTGAGTTACCAAGATGGCAGAGCCAAACTTGCTTCCACAATGGCAGGTTGCATAACAAAGAGCAATGGTTACAAGTTTGAGAAACACTGAGGTGCTAGAACAGATTACCTGGAGAAATTGTGATATTTCTGTGGTTGGAGGTTTCTAAGGTCCAGCTAGGCAAAGCCTCAGCTGGTTCTGACCTGCGTGGGTAGTGGGACAGGACGACCAGTCCAGCCACCGCTTTTATCAGCTTCTGACTATTTAAATTTTCAATATGAAAAGTGATATGATTTCAACATGGTGGACTGAGCGCAGACCTGTTTCTGAAGCCTGTGACCAGCCCATTCATCCAAGTGAGAGGAAAGGGAAGCAAAAGCTTTGCTAAAGCCTTCCCAGGGCTGTAGACACTCTGGATACAAACCAGGACTGTCCTGCTTTCTCTGAGAGTGCTGGAACCTCTGAACTGTTGGAGAATAGAGGGGAGTACCACCAGTTGCTCCTCTGATACTTTTACCAAACCAGCCCTGAACACTTTCCTCTTGTTTGAAAGGCCTTAGTGAAACTGAAGTCAAGTTTGTAAACAGTTTGAGGTGACAGAATCTACATTTTTTCTGAACTTTCCATGCTTGAAAATTCTTTGCCCAGCTTTAATAAAAGCCTGCAGAGAGTTAATTCAGTAACAGTTGGCAGAAAAGATGCATTTGTACTTCACAAAAATATTAAATCTCACAACATTGCATATTGTTATATATCAGGATATACAACATTTCAAATTACGGAAAAAGGTTTTTTTGAAATTTCAGTAAACATGATTCTGAGAATTTCACCATGTTTCAAGATATGGCAGGTACTTTGCCAATCAAAATTTTGCAAAGCTGGGATTGACAGACTGCTAGTGAACTCAAAGAAAATGTTCACTTGGAAAGCAATGGTACTGTTAAATCAAGTTTATGTTATATGGATTAATTTGTAATTTTTTCACAGAAATTTGTGTAACTCCTGACAGGTCTTGTTTGTACCGGGTAAGATTTTTCCCAGATTGACAAGCTGCAGTTTTTTGTTTCATTTTGGTCTTTCACTTCCCCCCCTGGATTCCTTTACATTCGTGAAGTGTCAAGTTAGCTAATTTTATTTAACAATTTGAATAGACTATTTCCCCGTGACAGTATTCACGCACTTCAGCTCATGAAGAGGAAAATAACAGCAACTGCAGCACCTGAAAGGTGATTGCTTATGTGTGGTGTTGTATGACGTTTCTGAAGAAGAACGTAGTAAGTCTGTCATATTGAAAATATGAAGTGTGTGGGCCTAAAGCTGAAGAGAAGCAAGTGCTGCCTTTGTCACAGTCATCTAGGGCTCCTTGGAATCAATTAGCAAGCAAGTAAGATAGAGAGATAGAGAGAAGGCAGCAGCCAGTAAGGAAGCACAAATTTCTGAATTCATTTCGGAGATGAAAGAATTCTTCCAATGATTCACGATTTCATAGAAAGAGTTAGGATATTTTGACAAACTCTTTGCAGGAGAAGGAGACTCTTGAAATGGAGGCTTTTGATACATAATTTAGCTGAGGGGTATGACGAAAGACAGAGCGTAGATGAAAGCAACAAGGGACAATCAGTAGAGAGCTGTCACAGGTGAGACAGAGTAAACCACAGTCTGTGGTGGATCTGGATACTGGGATTTCTTTAAGGAACAACAAGATGAGAGCTTTTACGCTACCTGATTGTTCACGCACTCACTCACTACTTCCCCACAGTGCTATGTTCCCGAGGTCCTGACTTCTCTTCTCCCCAGGGAGGTTGTTGCTTCTTCAGGACAATCACACAGTAGGGCAGGTAGGTTCCCACTGATCCGCTGCTCTCGGGTACCAGTCTTTGGCTTCACTGGCCAAGGTCCTTCGGCATCCCTGGCATTCGTCTCCACACAACTCTCTGATCTCCAGGATTTACCCCTACTTCTAGAATCTTTCCTGCACCCAGGATCCTCAGCTTGTGCTTTCCAGGTCCCCCTCTCTTTTCCGAGACCACTTCTTTTTGGCATCAGCTATTCTTTCTTGGTCCCCAAGCCTCCCATTTTCCCTGTCTAAATAGCTTACGTGCAGAAGCACAACGCATGATTAGCCTTCTAATTGGTTGTTCTGCCTCATGTTTTCTTGTTAGCTGAAAGATCCAGGATGTGTCATTTTGTTCAGTCCAAGCATCACCAAAATTTATAACCAGCCCACAACAGCAGCAGCTACCAAGTAGCAGCCTTCTGCTTGAGAGTTGGAGAGCTCAAAAGTTCAGTTTCAGATACTCACCCCAGCAAATATACACCCAATTAGCTGCTGCCTGTTAGCATTCAAAATTCAAGTTGTTTTTCCACCTACAAGTGAATATTTGGAAAGTCCTTTTGCTAGTCCTGCCTTAAGACACCTTGAACATGGTTATTCCCTGCCCTAGTGCGGGCTCTAATCTCTGGGCTCTACCTGGGTGACAGGAAAGCTGAAAACATTGTTGAGCATCTCAGGCTTGTTGGACACAAAATGAGAACAAAAACACAAAACCTTGAATCCCATTGCAAAATAGAATTTTGATTTTTTTCTTTAGTCTGCAGAGATCTCTGAAAGATGACCTGATTTTCTAGAACAAATCCTGAAAAATGAAAGCACTTGATATTGCAGCAAAATATAGAAAGTAAGCGTCCATCAGCTTGGGTGATCTGTAAGGCATGCCAGTTTTTCCTTCTCTACTGCCAGTAGGTACACTCAGGTGGAAGAGCAGAGAGCAGTAAATGTGGACACTGAAGGGATACTGCAAGTTGCTATGCTCTGATTGAGATGGACTGCCTGGATATGTTATAGTCATGAAAAGAAATTGCAAAATGGTTCTATGGATTAGATTGCTGTCAGCTTTTGACTGACAAGCCACTCACATAACTGAAATATAGCAAGAATCGATTCCAGTGAGAAGTCAGATTATTATTACGCAATTTCTAGGCAACACATGATCATAAAAGGGCCTTGGTTCAGTAATTGCTTCTACCTAGTCTAGACACTCTGTGAATACTATTATTATTTCAGATTAGCTTTGCAGAAATGTCCAGAAACCCTGACTGGAAAGTCATAAATAGGTAGTCTCTGTCCCAGAGAGCTTGCAATACAAAAAGAAGCTGAGACAACTGTTGAAAGCAATGAGAGAGTAGAGAAGATATGTGTGAGATAATGAAGATGAGCTCATGCAGTGATATTAGAGAGCTGTGGCTCTCTATTTGTTTCAGCTGCACATATGTATTTCCAAAATAACTCTGCTGGAGTCTTTGCAGCTACGGTAAAATGAAATTGATGTGAGGTCAAAATCAGAATCCTGTTGTTTCAGGTGTGACGCATAGATAGGTAAGCCAACCCTCTGAACTGTACAGAGGGCACACATTGGTAATGTGACAGAGGATTCTGAAAATTCTGAGAGACATTTCCAACTCTCAGTGATGTACTGCTCAGCCTCCTGACAGTCACTGACAGTGTAAGACTTCTTGGGCACTCACTGTTGACATGCCACATTGAAGTTTATATTTTTAATGCATTTAAAGGTTTTTTTTACTATTGGGAAAAAAAGATAATTTTTGCACAGGTACTTTTATTAATCTGGTAGGAAAAACAGATAAATGTATCGTTGCTACAGTGTTAGCTAGACTAAGTCTGAAAGTATGTTCCTCAACTAATGTGTTCACACAGAGTACGGAACTGTTTTCACATCTCATTTCCTTAGCAGATGAAATGGAAAATTAATTTAGATCCAAAATCAAATAAAAATATAGAATTATTTTTTCTGTATTAAAAAAAATTCTGACATAGACAGTAAAATAAAGGTTTCACAGGCTAAGCCATAACCTCAATCAACCTTCCTGACCCAGGTAGCAAAAGACAAGGCAATGGTAATTTAATATTAATCTTAGATTGTACCACTAAATCCTTTAAGTCTGTAAGTCTATAATTAGAATATGGCTAGTAACAGGTCTGTTTCTTATCTGCTATGAAGAAAAAGTCTATAAGCAATGTAAGTGCTCTTAGTTGTTTACTTATAATTTAATTTCTTTTGTACTAGGAAATATTACATGAAGTCATACACCTAGATGAGCAGTGACATCATGTTTGGAAAACCATTTAAAAAATGTTATGAACAAAACTGGGTTTTCATAGACGTAAAACAATCACTGTGTACAACCTAAGATTCTACTAAGGCATATTTTTTTGTCCTTTTGATTTAAAAACCGTATTTTGGCCTGGATCATAGGTTTCTGAACAGTAGCATATGTGCCACAGGTGTCTTGTAAGCCCCCTCTAAATGATCAGACACACAAGGTGGGAGCTGCCTCCACCAGCAGTATTACCTGCTGCTGCTGCTGCTCATGTTCAAGGGCCTGTAGGGCTTTATCTCTGTTAAATCCTTTTTTTGTCATGGATTCCTGTGTCAGATGATAAGAGTCCAATCTTGGTTTTAAAGGGTATTAGATACTGCCTTAATGTAAAATGTAGTTGAACTGTAGTCAAATGTATTTTTCTTATTGGGTTTATCTTCTCCAAGGAGTAACTGATGAAGGGGAGTGTGACCTTACTTCTCCTTTCAGACCATCAGCCTCTGCTCTTCTCCTAAATGCCTTTCTCCCCTTGGAAATTCAAAGGGTCTCTTGTCTACTTTCCTCTTCTAACCTCTGCACATTTGAAGAGGTCCCTACCCTCTCTCTGCGCAATGGCACCTGCTCCTGAACCTGGAAAAAAACATTACTTGTGCAGGCAGATGTCATACTTTCAACTCCATACTGAGATGTTAATTAAACTGGAGAATAAGTAACTTCAAAATAAATTATTTATGTGAAAACCTTTAATTATCCATATGAGTTTATCAGCAGAGGAATCTTTGGAAGAGCTCGTGAAAAATCCACAAAACCCAAAAAACATATGAAGTAACCATGCTGATTAAATTCTGAAATAAAATATCACATTTTTAGATTAAATCAAACATTCCTCACCTGAACTTCAAGTATCCAAAATGCCCCACTGCAAGATGAAACTTCTGTCACCTTATTGTAGAGAATGTTTCCCTTCGGCATGGGAGCCTGAAGCAGGCCACTGGCTTCCAAAAAGAGAAGTCTAACAAATCAGGCAGGTACTTGGATCTTTCCAGAACTGAATTCCTAATTTTCTGGATCCAGCCCGTTACACGTTCCAGAGCTGCTGTGACCAAATGCAGCTTGTACATAGCTAGCCTCAGAAACTGGAAAAGAGGCAGGTTGTGCTTCCCTCTTGGCCCAAGAGCTCATTCTACAAATAAGCCTAAAGAAAATGCAAAACACAATACTGAAAACATCTGGAAGTAAGAAGACTAAGCTGTTAAAATCAATGCGTCTGGATGCAGTCTGTGACTCCTGAAATTCGTAGACTATTGATTGTTGGAAGCCAGGAGGATACACCAAGGGAAATATCCCGCTGTGCCTTTCTTGCTTTTTAAATGCTTTCCCTAAACATTTTCTATTTGTCACTGCCACAGACAAGCTATTGGGCTGGGTGAATCCAATGGCTACACTTACCATGTTTAAAAACAACAAAAAAACAGGCCAGGGCAGTTCTTTGCTGCCAGTTGGCATAATATGACCCATGTCCATACTATTAACTCTCTTACCCGTCAAAAGAGCATGGTCTTATTCAGACAGCCTGTTGGAAATGACTCCTGGCCCTTATAAAACCCTGATGCATGCTCAGCCTTTGTTTGAGAGGTTTCTAGCTGACACAGGGACATTGCTAATAGTTTAATTGTTAGCATGACAGTCCTCAGCCAGGAGCTCTCATGCTATTTATTGCGCTGCTATAGAGGTAGAAAATTAAATTAAAAAAAAAAAAAAGAGCCTCTCCTTTGTTGGCTTTTATCTGTATAATTCTATTTGTGTGGACTAAATGGTTCAGCAACATGGTAAGAGCGGTGAGAGGGGTTTCTCACAGTTCTTGAAGAAAAAAAACCCTACACTACACCTCAGAGACAGTTCTTCCACCTCCTGTCTGAGACCACTCACACCTAAGCTGATGCCACTACCCCACCAAGACACTGGAAAGTCCTCTGGTTCAAAGACCTACTCATCCAAATTATATTACAGTTTCCTTCTTATGTGGCTAAACTAAATTTGGCTCTATTAGTTACAGATTAATTTAGAAGAAAGAAACTAGATTAGCAGTATCCCAAACTATTCTGTAATGGTGGTCTTCACAGCAGTTTCTATGTTGGCATGCGCAGGGCAGTTGGCCTGACCTCACTTTTTCAGCTTACAATGTCATGTTTTCCTCCTGCTCTTTTTCTCCTAGATGTATGGTCCTTCTCATCTCCATTTCCTTGCAGTAATTTTGGATAAAACAATTCTGTTATATCTAGTTGTTCAACAGAAGTTGGTTAAATCCCCAAAGACACAGAGTACCAGCAATCCCTGGTGACTCAGTTAGTAGGAAAATATTGCCTGTTTTGCTCCGAATTTAAAAAAAGAAGTTTTTGTACAGAAGGATTAACATGATCAGGTGTCCAGTAACCTTTCCGAGAGAGATGCAGATCTCCATGCATTAAATGGGACTTTCTGAGAAATGCAATTTCTTTTGCTAACTGATCTATTTCACTAAAGATCAAGCAATGATCCAGAAGTCATTCACACCAGCTGCAGCCTTAAAAATAATTTAGATTGGTATAGAAAAACATCAGTATACTCAATCCAGTTGACCTTTAAAATGCTTATAGACATTCATTTTGAGTACTTGTAAAGGTGAAGTCTAAATAAACATATAAATTGATGTCACATATGTATTCCATCATACAGGAGAAGTGATTCTTACATAAACCCAGACTCGTTAGCTTTTCATGTTTTCAACACATTGCCTGATTAATTATTTAGTCTTCAGCCTTTGCAAATACCTGATTATCTAGTGAAAAATAATGTAGGGAATCTAGACTGAATCATTCTTTAGAGGAAGAAAGGTGATAATTTAATCTTTCCTTGCATGATCGTGAAATTCAATGAGGCAAAGGTGAACCACAACTAAATTGTCTATCAGAAGACACTTCACTTTCTAGTGAAACTTTGTCTGAGAATGGATGGTTGTCAAAATAGATATCTTTTGATTTAAACTACCAAATAGCAAATAACAGGTTTTTCAGCTTAGGGTGAAAATCTGTTTTTCTTTTTCATTTAATACTCAGAGTCTGAAAAGTAGTTGTTTCTTGGTATTTTGGTGTTGTTGCTTGAATTTTGTACAATAAAATAAAAATTTCTGCTAATTACACTTTCATTTGTGTATGTTCACTAATGAATATGTAAAATCTCCTTGTGTTTATAACATAAAATTCATTCTTCACTTGTGTCATTCATTATTGGGCTGACCTCAAGCTATACATATAATAGGTTTGAAATCCATTTTTAAAATCCACTTTTCTCTGATTGCTAGTTGCATTTTCACTTCTGTATTTCATTTAATTTTCATTAATGCAACTCAGAAAATCTTCTTTACACCAAGAAGAATAAAAGCCATTTTTACATGTCACATAGATATACACTCTATTAGACATTAGGTTGTCTGGTTGCAAAAGGGAAATATGTTGTATTTGGGCAAACACGTATCAAGCTCTAAAAGTGAAAGGTACCTTAAAGATTAGCACGCCACTGTGTAAGAAATACTGTGACTCCTGGCATTTTGGGGTGCAGATCTGTGATTTCCCTTGTTCTGGATGCCAGTAATTTCCCTCTTCTTTGGACTTGCATAGTACAGCTTTCCCTGTATTAAAGAGTATTAAAGAGAAATTCTGTCCAAAGCTGGTATATTCATCATTTTCCTGTTCTGAGGTGAAAGTATGCGTGCTCTGGGTGCACATATCCAAGTTTTGGATAATCTTCAGCAGCTATTTAAAGGCTGAATAGACTGATAAATACAGAGTCCATGTCACCATGTAATAATTTAAAATACTGATCTACTGTATTTTTGTCTGGTGAGTAAAAATCAGTTTTCAATACCTTTTTTTTTTCCTGTAGCTTTTGAGTGCTGTGTCTATGTATTCACATTTCTCTGTCCCCACAAATTAGATATTCTTTTTTCTGTTTTCTTTTCTTTTCCTCACTCCTAGTTTAATTTTAGCTTAGTTTTTCCTCACAGCTAGTTTAGTTGTGATATTCAGTATAACCATTAATTTTGTGAATGCTGAGCTGGGTAGTCACTGATGTGTACGTTGAAACAGCTGAAGAGTCTTATCTCATCTCTTTGTCTGTACCGTATAATTCACAGTAATGTGTTTTTCAGGAATTTAGAGAATTTGAAACTTCTTTCTCCTGAGTTATCTGTAAATGAAAGTATCCATGCCAGGGATACATGTGAGAGAGTTTTATGGGATTTCTAAAATAAGTGTATACTGCTCTAAAAGTAGTTCACTGGACTTTAGGACATAGAAATTCTCAGTGAGAGTCATCACACTTACCACAGCTATCTGGAACTTAGCTGTCTAAGCTAATAATACTGGTTCTTTTCCTAGTCAGTAAAAAGCAATAGAATTATTTAAAAAACTGTTCAACCCAACTATTTCAGATACTTTTAACGGTGGAGTAAACGTCTTTTTGGAAGTGCACTATGTTCTATGTAAGCGTGGACTTTATTTTCCATATTTTTGACTAACCATCATTACCTTTTGTTAGGTAAGTGGCACAGCCTGCATATTACCATTGCTTTTCTCCACTGCACTGTTTTGTATCACTTATTCTTCTTCAGTGTATCATGCATTTCTTAAAATTTTTAATTTGATAGAAAACTTAGGAAAGAAATAGTGTCTGAAAAGGTTTCATTCTGACAATAATTACACTGTTCAATAAAACAAGTTTTTTAGTATGTGATTTCTTAATGGAGACATTAAATTCCAGTCATTTGTTCCAAATTATTTGAAGTGATCACCCTGAAATAATTTAATGAATGCAGAGTAAATACATAATAGTTTTAAGCATTTATTCTGAGTTTTTGCTATCCTTTGTTGTTCAGTAAAATTCTCCTGAACATTTAATCTTCCACATAGTGTTGAATTCCTTTCAAAATTTCAAGAAATGTTCTGTCAAGTTAGAAGCAAGTAAATGTATGGCACCTATACCTGTGTGCCTCCTCCCTTCCATCCCAGTTACCGATAACACCAATTTTTCTTTTTATGTGTGCAATTAACAAATAATTATGGTACTGTACACAATAATGCTAGTGTTAAGAGAACAGTCCTAAGGATTTTTAGAAGCAAAAAATATCACCCCCTGGTTGTAACTGAACTGCAGAAACTGCACACATCTGATGCAAATGGACTCGAGAAGACATCTCTATCTCCACGCATCTCAGAAAGAGGGATTTATTTCAGGGTACCGTGCTCCTTGGTGTACTAAATGGGGCACTAGCCTCAAGGATAAGCCTTGTAGGATCCTGCAGTAAAAATGTAGGTGTGGGGCTCTTGCCTTGAGGATAAAAAGGCCCATTCCTACTAGAGCTGTAAAGGTTTTTAGTAAGACCTTTCTGAGCCTTTTCCCTCCTGTGCTACACACATGGAGATAGAGCACATGCTGGCAGCAAGCTCAGCACAGCCGGGTGCGTTTCCCTTGGGTGATAACCCTCCCTGGGGATTTACTTGGCTGCCTCCAAAGCTGCAGAGAGGGGCATGCAGCTGCATGGGCTGAGCATGATAATTGACACATAAGGCAGCATTAGAGGCTCCCAGCACCCTGGCTGTCCTGTGATTTCATTTGGAAGGTGAATAGTAAGAATTAATAGTTTAACTGAATACTTCAATTGTTTTTTTTTCTTGAATGAAGCAGAATGAAGCACTGTGAATATTTTCAACAGCTGAAAAGCATCAGGGCTGCCACCCCTGTGTGTGTATCAACAAAGACATTATAAGAGCAAACCTAGAATTTTGCAATTTTTCAGTACTTGATTTTGCAACCTTAACATTTTTAAATACGCTTTGGTGTCTGTAGACATCTCCTATATATCTTTAGACCAAATAAGTAAAACTTACATTTTCCAACAGAAGAAAAAGGTAAAAGTGTATAGTAAGTTATATTTGCTTGCTCTCTTTTCTACTGATCTTGTAGAATAACTAGAGAGGATTCTGTTTTCTTCTCTGCAAATTGATGAAATCATGTGGTATTTTATTCTAACATTATAAATGGCATTACTTTACACTTATTGAATTTCCAAATGTGATCTTTCTTGTATTTTGTCTTTGTTTTCTGGTGCTTCTGGAACTCTTTATTGATATATCCAGGAGAGTTTACTTAAGCATTATTTAGTGTTCAGATAGAGCATGTTTTCTATAAAAAATTCAGAATTACCTGGATCCTATAACAGGACTATATTAATCCTTGACATTTTCTATGGATGCATATATATTTTTTGATTCAAGTTAGCATCTAAATTTCACACCTTTGGGAAACAGAAGAACAGAGAGAATGTTATCTGTTAGAAATTTGACATAGTCTTGGAGAATTAACTTCAGCAAACTAGGTATCAGACAAACCAAACAAAAGAAAGATGACTGAGGAGTGGAGGATGCTAAGAACAGTGACAATGTTTTCTATCTGAAGAAGGAAATGTAATATCAATAATGGGAATATAATATTTTCAATTTAGTGGAGGAAGAAGAGAAAGAATTAAACCTCAAGACCTGTTCAAGGTGAACTGAGAGGGGGAAAGATATCCTAAGTATTTCAATATTACTGGAAAACAGAACACTTGTATTTTGAATCTGGAGTATGAAAAGACAGTCATTTGGTTGAGTTGCTCAGTTAGGATCAGGGAGAGCTGCAGTCAGTTCTTTTCTCTCTTTTGTACCGTGCATGATGCTGGGCTTGAGCCTATTTCTCTGTGCCTATGCTAAACAGAATAATAGGTCTTGCTAAACTCTTCAGAATAAAACTTGTGGGCTGTTCATCTTCCAGGATAATTAGGATCTGCTGCATGCTGGAGATAATGGTGATTCCAATATGTCAACTATTTCCTGTGTGGAAATGTACCAAAGGAAGAAAAAAATCTTGCAAGGAACAGGGAGCTGGACTCGATAATCCATATGGATCCCTTCCAACTTGAGATATCCTATGGTTCTATGACTCTATAATTCATCAGCCTGAATTTCTCTGAAAGGAAATGCCTGTATTTTCCTGCTCAGTTTGGAGTTGTGTGTCATAATAAAAAATGCACTTACATTAATTTTAATATAACAATGATATAGGTGTTCCCAAAAACATAGAAAGAAACTGATATTTTTTTTTATTTGTGTGTGTGTCTGGTGGTGTGTCTGATGTTGGGTAGATTTCTAATGGATGACTAAAGCAAGTAGATTTTGGAACTGTATTTAAAACTGGATTGGTAAATCCTAGAAAAGACCATGCAATGATTCTGAAGAATGATTAAACAGGTAAAACAGACAGGTAAAATGGTGCTGATTTTCAATGGCCAGAAACAGTACACGTGACAAATGCTTCTGTAATGAAAGTATTGGGGGACTGTATGTTGTTTATTGCATGAAGTTATCTTAGGACTTTGTGATCTTTCATTTCTCAGAATAAATTCAGATTTAAAGTCTTGATGCCAGTCCAATTGAAGTCAAAGTCGAAAGAACAATATAGGTGGAAATAAAACCCAGTCTTAAGAGCTCTTCCTAGGATACCCAAATGTGCTTCAGAGGTACTTAAAAGGACAAAAAGAAAACGTGACAGTGGTGTTCTGAAACATTGTACTGCAAATTCCAAGTTGTGCTAAAAGGTCCTGTAGCCTGATTTCTAAAATGTCTCTTATAATCCAAATTTGATTTGCTAGATCAAATTACTAGATTCAGAAAAAGCACTGGATAGGGAAAAGTGCAGAGAAAAGAATAACAGCAATAATAATAAAGTCTCCTAGGGCTCTATGTTTATATCAGAGGGTTTGGATATAACATTACAAATGATGCAATATTTGAAGGAGAGAAGTATTAAGAATATGCTGGGAGGAAATATTAAGTGAATTAATGAAAGCACCTTTTGACTGATTAACTATTACTCAGAAGAAACAACCTTCAAATGCCAAATGAAGGTAAAGTGATTAATAAAAAAAGGAAATGATCATGCTTCTTATCAGCCTAAGGGCAATGTAAATGTAATGGTGCACTTGGTGCTGTGATGGTGTTGTGAACTGTTTATCTTGGCTTGCAGTGAGAAGCCAGGCACAGAGTGATTCTATGCAAAAAATCAGCAGTGAAATGGAAGAAGGAGAACAGCAGCTTTGGGGTTAATACAATGTTCCTTTTACTAATCAAATTACTTGTACAATGTTTGAAGAACACAAATATTTCAGTGAATGTCTCCCAATGCTGTGTGGCAGATGGTAAATCTAGAGGTGTAAATGAGGAAGAGCACATGCCACTCACCTCTTCTGAGGCACACATCTGGCCACAACACTGTAGTATAAACTCTCCCAAAGTCTAAAATCATCCATCAGTAAATTAAAGAAAAAAATCATGAATTAGGCAAGGGAAATGGAATACAAATGCCTGACTGAGAATGGCATTTAGTTATGCATGTGCAGTTCTTTCATCAAAAAGGTGGTGTTGTCCTCCCTGCTTCAGAGAAGACAGTGTGGTGACTGCCATTTTGAGATTCAGACGTGAAGTCCTACAGGCTGAGTGAAATCTGTCTCAGTAGTTTTATTTGATTATTTCACTGTCTCTTTCCTGAATGAAAACACTGCTTTAAGGCTTGTGCAAGATTAGTTGTTCTGAACACATGAATAAAATTTTGTCTTATTTCAGAAGGGATTTAATTTCAACAGAGATGACTGAATTTCTCAGTAAGGATGTAGAACAGGCAGAAGAGCAGGTACCAAATATTTGGTTATGACGAAAAATTAACAGAGAGCTTGAGTTCTTACTGTAATATAGTTTGAATGTGTGGGCTGGTGAGTGGGTTGGTGGATGAAATCTAGCTTTCCTATTCTTAATTCAATTATTGCATATTTTAAGACTGAGGCAAATTTCTTTAATATCTTTTGAGCTATTTCCTCTCTGCTGTCTCAATGGTCTTGAAACTTACCTAAAATTGTCATAGAGTTAAGGGTCTCTGCTTTGCTCTGAACACACAGATGACACTAATCAGTATAGCTGAAAGAAAAACTTCAACAAATAATTCATTCTTCACTAATATAGTAGTTTTTCAGTGTAATTTCCAAATCATGATCTCAAATCTTGCCAGATTGTCAGATTTCTTTTTTTTTTAAACAAAGCTGTAGCAAGCTCTCACTGCACCAAGTACTTTAAATGTACAAAATGAAATTGCCCTTGACCTCTCAGTCATTGTCTGTTGTACCTATGTTTTATCTGTATTTTTGAAGTGTACAAAAGTTGGTAATTAGGAGCACTACTAGTTTGTTGCATTCACGAGATATGGGGATGAATGAAAACAGAGCCAGTTTTCTCATTAACAGTACTTTCTTCTCTTGCTGCTTGTAAGCCACAGTGGAGACCAACCTCTGAAAAAGGTCGCTATCACTGACTATATCCACTCCACTTCTGCATTCAGATACCAGCCATGGAACTAGTCTTGTGCTATCTCAGGTGGTCACAATTTCTTCCTCCTTTTTCTCTTTGCAACAAACAAGTAGCTCAAAAGAGTTGTGAAAGTGATTTGGTGCTGGCAATGCCATTTTCAGAGTGGCAACACCATTCCATTTTTTCAAACAGCTGTCAGACCGTGTTGCATATTACCCTAACAGGGTAATTACATTTCCTAGCATGTGTGTACATACTCTCCAGGTGATTCACAAATGCACATGAGTTTGCAGCTTTTGCATACATCAATTTTACTGCAAATGTACAGGCCACCGGTGCAGCACCTGCTTGGGATGTCCAGCACATCCAGGAAACAGCAAACATATTTTTCCCTCTTTACTTTTGCCCTAAGTCTGCTACATCCAGACCACTAGCATGGCGAAGAGGAGATATGTCATGCATACAGCATGCTGGGTGCTTCGTCCATGATCATGCTTGGGCACCACTAATTACAGTGCAGAGTTTTAAGGTTCCACCTAGAAAAAATTTTTCCTCAGAAAAAAAAGACAAGCCCAGAAAAAACAACTTGTTTGGCAGCCCCAGCTATACCCGGAGTTGCCATTTTCTATGTTGAAAATTGGGCCATCATGCACTGTGCACAGTTTCCAGTGTGGGCCAGTGCTTAATGCGCATGAATAAATCTTACTGATGTCTGTGTGTGAGTCCAAAAAGCGTGAATTATTTAGCATGTGCCAGTGTAATTAGTGCCATAAACACGAGTTAAACAGTGGCATACTGTGAGGGACAATCCCCAGCCACCAGCTGGTGTCATTGTGAATTAGTAGTATTGACTCACAAGGTCAGTAATGGGCATGTGGTTGGCTAGTTAGAGAAGATTCATTAATTACCCATATATAGATCCTGTAGAACTGAGTACAACTCTCCAGGACGTAAAATTGTGCAGTGGCACCTTGCTGGGGAATATTATCCATATCTTTGCTATGTGATAAGAATTAGTTGACCCAAATTAGAAACTCTGTCCTGTGGTTTTTGGTATTCCTGGTTCTTGACATTATGAATACTACAAATGCTGTGAAACTAGAGCTTCTATGGCTGTTAATACCTTGGTATTATGATGCTTACACCACAGAATCATTTTTCATACCTAAAAATGATGCCCCTTATTGATAATATTACATTAAGGTACCTTCCATGCCCAAAACAGTCATCTGTGCCAGAAGAAGTAATCTTTATCTCAAAGCGATCATCATTTTACAATCAGTTATTGCAACCCTAACAATACAGTAGGCTACCTGGTCCTAACCCATTGCTACTCTTTTAATGTCTGCACTCTCATGCTGCATTAAAGCAAGCTGGAACCAATACAGATAGTTTTCAGTAAGGAAAAAGTACTGAAGCCTCTTTGGGAAGCTGGGACAGATGTGGAGGCATGACTTGTAAGTAGTGCTCCTGAGGAGCAAGATGGAGTCAAACAACCATGGTCAAATAGCCTAAAGTGGCTCTGGAAGGGAAGAGGGAGCTCTGCAGAAGGCAGTGGTGAGAATAGTTCATGACTGATATTTGAATTCCCAGGGTTTCTTGACTTGTGCTTTCTGTCATGGATTTATGGTTGCTTGGGAACATTTTACATGCTTTAATTTCAGCACGTTTGGATCTTAACAAGATATAGAGAGCAGCATCAGCACCCTCTGAGGTATCCCATTCATTCCATCTAACGTCACATTCCCAGACAGTTCACAGAATCACAGAATAGTAGGGGTTGGAAGGGACCTCTGTGGGTCATCTAGTCCAACCCTCCTGCCGAAGCAGGGTCACCTACAGCAAGCTGCACAGGATCTTGTCCAGGCGGGTCTTGAAT
>Ga0065711_1038098_pt1 | contig 19167 bp, 17 predicted proteins | sample Hoacrofraction12_FD_59098 | JGI IMG/M metagenome (GOLD analysis project Ga0065711, IMG submission 59098) | Hoatzin crop microbial communities from Cojedes, Venezuela - Epithelial fraction 12 v2 (version 2) | ecosystem: Host-associated > Birds > Digestive system > Esophagus > Crop | place... | reverse complement strand
CCGCGGGTGCCACGTGACCCTCGCAGCGCTGCTGCCCCACCCTCCAGCCCGCGCACCGGCCCGTAACACCCCCCCGGCCCGTGGCACGCGGCGGAGGCTCTTCCACGTGACCGGGAGCGAGCAGCGCGATTGGTCGGCGGCGTGGCGGGGGCCTGAAGCGCGGCGGCCGGGAGGGCGGCCGTGGCGGTGGCGGGCAGGAGGGCGGCGGGCGCTGGGCGATGCTGGGGCTGCTTGCTCAGGCCCTCTCCTACTTCTGGAGGCGCGCGGGTAGCGCGGAGGGAGAAGAGGAGCGATGGGCGGCCTGCGGTAGGAGTCCCTGGGCCCCGTGGTCGGCTTGTGGGGCCTGTGCGCGGCTTCGGGGCCCTGAGGGCGTTGGGGGGTTTTGTCGCCGCCTGAGTGGGGACCAGTCTCCTGAAGGGAAGGCAGGAAAGGAAGGCAGCTTGCTGTCTACAGAGCGCACAGCGGAGTTCTTAGTAGTACTTTGTTGCTGTATTTCCTGAGCAGGGCAGGTTACTGTTGCATTGTACAGTACGCAGTGAGGTGTAAAAGAAGAGTTGTGGCGGTGGGTGATGGATGCTTTCTTTGGGCTTTCCCTTGTGCTATCTCAATGTATAAACTTGCTTCATCTTTCTGAGGCTGTAGAATGGAGATGACAGTGTAGCTTTGAGGCTCCCAAACAGCGTAGGTTTAAGATACTTTTAGAAGCATTGTTCCATGTAGAAAAAAGTGCTTTTTTGTATTTATGAATGCAGAAGGCAAAAAAAATTACTATATTAATAGTCTTGATTGTGACTGTAGCTAATAATATATAAGAAATCTAAACTAGCATACTTCCTTCCAGCTTTGAGCCTGAAATTCTAGTATAGTGCTGTTGAGTGAAAGTTAGTGTGATATATGAGTAGGTGCTACTTCTACTCCAGACGGCTTTAAAATCCTAGGTCTCCAGAGAAACAGCACCACGTCTCGTTGCACAAGTATATTAATGATAACATTATGTAAACAGATTTGAAGAATTAGTTTGTATAGCTTGTTCCTGCATTTTCAGTATAGAAATTTTAAATGTGTTGGATTCCCCATGCAAACAATGCTGAGAACTTTGTTTTGCTGTGGAAAAACTTGAAAACAGTTGTTGGCCCAGAGCTTCTGGGAGAAGCTGTTCAGTTTGCAGGTAGTTTTTTATCTCAAGTTTTTCAAGATACTTGAATGTATGTTTTTTATATATATATTCAAATGCTGGATTCTGCACCTGAGGTGGGGTAATTGTGGCCTGGCTGGAACTCAGAAAAAAAAGGGGGGGAGTTTATGACCTTTGGAAGAAGGGACAGGCAATTCAGGAGGACTGCAAGGACGTTCATGAGGTTATACAGAGAGAAAATTAGAAGGGCCAAAACCCAACTAGAAGTTAATCTGGCTACTACCATAAAAGACAATAAAAAATATTTCTCTGAATACATTAGCAACAAAAGGAGGGCTACGGAGCACCTCCATCATTTATTGGATGCAGGGGGAAGCATGGTGACAAAGGATGAGGAAAAGGCTGGGGTTCTTAATGCCTTCTTTGCCTCATTCTTTAGTGGTAAGACCAGTTGTTCTTGGGGTACCCAGCCCACTGAGCTGGGAGACGGGGACAAGGTGCAGAATGAAGCCCCCATAATCCAAGGGGAAATGGTAAACAACCTGCTATACCATTTAGACACACACAAGTCTATGGGGTCAGATGGGATCCACCCAGGGGTACTGAGAGAGCTGGCAGAAGTGCTCACCAAGCCGCTTTCCATCATTTATCAGCAGTCCTGGCTAACAGGGGAGGTCCCAGTTGACTGGAAGTTAGTAAATGTGACACCCATCTACAAGAAGAGCAGGAAAAAGGATCCCGGCAACTACAGGCCTGTCAGCCTGACCTCAGTGCCGGGGAAGGTTATGGAGCAGATTATATTGAGCGCCATCAGGTGGCATGTACAGGACAACCAGACAATCAGGTCCAGGCAGCATAAGTTTATAAAAGGCAGGTCATGCTTGACTAACCTGTCTCCTCTGTGACCAGGTGACCTGCTTATGAATGAGGGAAAGGCTGTGGACGTTGTCTACCTGGACTTTATTGGCGCTGTTTCCCATAGGATTCTCCTGCAGAAACTGGCTGCTCGCGGCTTGGATGGGTGTACTCTCCACTGGGTTAAAAACTGGCTGGATGGCCAAGCCCAAAGAGTGGTGGTGAACGGAGTTAAATCCAGTTGGCGGCTGGTCACAAGTGATGTTCCCCAGGGCTCAGTATTGGGGCCAGTTCTATTTAAGATCTTTATCAGTGATCTGGACAAAGTGATTGAGTGCTCCCTCAGCAAGTTTGCTGATGACACCAAGTTGGGCGGGAGTATCAGTGTGCTTGAGGGTGGGAAGGCTCTGCAGAGGGATCTGGAAAGACTAGATCGATGGGCCGAGGCCAACTGTGTGAGGTTCAACAAGGCCAAATGCCAGGTCCTGCACTTGGGTCACAACAACCCCATGTAATGCTACATATTTGGTGAGGAGTGGCTGGAAAGCTGCCTGACAGGAAAGGATCTTGGGGTGTTGTTTGACAGCTGGCTGAACATGAGCCAGCAGTGTGTCCAGGTGGCCAAGAAGGTCAGCGGCATCCTGGCTTGTATCAGGAATAGTGTGGTCAGCAGGAGCAGGGAGGTGATTGTGCCTCTGTACTCGGCACTGGTGAGGCCGCACCTTGAGTACTGTGTTCAGTTTTGGGCTCCTCACTACAAGAAAGACATGGAGTTGCTGGAGTGTGTCCAGAGAAGGGCAACGAAGCTGGTGAAGGATCTGGAGAACAAGTCTTATGAGGAGGGGCTGAGGGAGCTGGGATTGTTTAGTCTGTGGAAGAGGAGGCTGAGGGGGGATCTTGTTGCTCTCTACAACTACCTGAAAGGACGTTGTAGTGAGGTGCATGTCAGTCTTCTTTTCCAAATGACGAGAGGAAATGGCCTCAAGTCGCGTCAGGGCAGGTTTAGATTGGATATTGGGAAAAATTTCTTCGCTGAAACAGTTGTCAAGTATTGGAACAGGCTGTCCAGGGATGTGGTGGAGTCACCATTGCTGGAGGTGTTTAAAAGAAATGTAGACATGGGGCTTAGGGACATGGTTTAGTGATGGACTTGGCAGTGTTAGATTTACGGTTGGACTTGATGATATTAAAGGTCTTTTCCAATCTAAATGATTCCATGATTCTGTGGTTGCATGTACAGATTGGGGGTTGAGAGGCTGGAAAGCAGCCCTGCAGAAAGAGATCTGGGGGTCTGGGTTGATGGCAAGTTGAATATGAGTCAGCAGTGCGCCCCAGCAGCCAAAAGCGCTAACCATGTCCTGGGGTGCATCAAGCACAGCACAGCTAGCAGGTTGAAGGAGGTGACTGTCCCACTCTACACAGCGCTGGTGCAGCCCCACCTGGAGTATTGTGTGCAGTTTTGGGCACCTCAATATAAGAAGAACATCAGACTATTGGAGTGTGTCCAGAGGAGGGTGACCACGGTGGTGGAAGGTCTCGAGGGCAGGACTCAGGAGAGCTGGCTGAGGTCACTTGGTTTGTTCAGCTTGGAGAAGTGGAGTGACCTCATTGCAGTCTACAGCTTCTTCATGGGGGGCAGTGGAGGAGGAGGTGCTGATCTCCTCTCTGGGGGCCAGCGGTAGGACACGAGGAAATGAAATGAAGCTGCGTCAGAGGAAGTTCAGACTGGACATTAGGAAAAGGTTCTTCACTGAGAGGGTGGTCGGTCACTGAAACAGGCTCCCCAGGGAAGTGGTCATGGCACCAACCCTGCCAGAGTTCAAGGAGCGTCTAGACAACGAACGTTCTTAGTCATACGCTTTTGGTAGTCCTGCGAGGAGCAGGGAGTTGGGCTTGATGATACGTATGGCTCTTTTCCACTTGGAGATGTTCTATGAGCTTTTCATGCAGCTTAAAAATGTTGGTTTTTACAATGTGGTTTGTATTTAAGTAGTTTGCTTGATTGGTTGAAACCATATCTTGCAATAAGTTTTCAAAATGTAAATATGAATCTAATTAGTTGGCAATAGCATTTTTAGTTGAACAAGAGAATGACCTTTTTGATAGAAGGGGTAGTACTTTTAGTAGCATTCATTAGTTGTTGCATAGTTCTGTAAACAAGTGATTTGTTTTTATGTCGACACTTTTCCTCTGAATGCAGGTGATAAAGAATTAAAAACTGTACAAGGAGTAGTGACAAGACTTTGCTATGATTATGGGATGATAGATGACATGATAATCTTCACAAAGGATGTTGTTACAAAAAATGTGCCACTGACTGTTGGACAGGAAGTTACTGCCACTGTTGAAGATGATAAAACATCAGGTGGCTTGAAGGCCATCAAGGTAAGAAATGAAGATAAATAGTTGTCTGTAAATACCTTGAGACTTTCTTTTGGGAGATAGTATAGCTTTAGCCTCCTGAATTCTGCAAAACAGAAGAAATTGCCAGCCCTTTACTTAGTGGGGATAAGTTGTTTGGGGTTTTTTATTATTATTTTATTCCATCTCCTCTAAAATGTTGTTCCTTTAATACTGATTCTCTGAATATGGGTCTAGATGCAATGAATATGAAACGATTGAGATAATTGCGTCAGAATTTTTTAGCCATACAAAGTTCAAATCTCTGTGTATTAACTTCTTTTGAGCTTCAAAGTCAATTTTGTGGTTTTGTTATATGAATGGAAAAGAAAATAAAAACAGGGGCTGTAAGTTTACTCTTTTTGCACAGAAATGAAGAACATGTATTTCAAAACTTCCTGTTGTAAAAAAAATCCACAACTTTAATGTCATGCAGAGTTATAAAAATGTAGATTTCGGTACCTTTCTTGCTGAACACTTCATTTGTAAACCTAATTCAAGCTAGATTATTATACACTGTTACAACTTTAAGAGTCTTAATCATATAGGCTCAACTCTCAGGTGCCTGTGATAATCTAGCTGAGAAGCTGAGTCAAGTGGCCCTTCTCCATTTGGATATGTAAATATGACTGGTGCTTCGAAGACTGATAGCAGTGCAAAAGCAGCTGATAATGGGGCGATACAGAACCCACCTTCTGGCTTGTATCTGCTTGGCTTAGCTGCGTTGTACTTTAAGTACAGCATTAGACTAGTGTACTTCATCGAATAAACTCACCTTCACCATAAGTCTGAACCAAAGCTTAAGCTGCTTCTACAGAGCAAATCACAGTGTAACTGGTTTAAAAGTTAACTTGAGTTTTCTAGTAAATGGATATTTTATAATTAGGCATCCTACAAGCTCATGCTAAGAGCATTTATGTTAAAGAATGTAATCAGCAACCATAATAGCTTCAGTGATTGTGTTTCAGATAATAGGAAGGTAATGATTAGTCAAAATATTCTCATGTGATCTTAGTGAAGTTCTGATACGCAGCTTTAAGAAGAGCGTAAGTTACTGGATTGATAAATTTGCCATTGCTCTGTGAAATTAGCAAATGGTTAGTAAGTTGGGGAAAGGAGGTCAAAATCCTGCGTTGATTAGCATATAGTGTTTCTGATTCCTCATGTCTTCTATGCACCATCCTGATTCTGGTACTTCAGAGACATTTTGTTCAGTTGCCAGCAGTGTCCAGACGTTGACAGCTGTCATATGGAAGGGAGTTTGTACTATTTTGACACGTTCAGTGTTTCTGTTAGTACCAAGGGGCTTATATTTGTACAGTGAATTGCAGTTCATACCTGAAACTGCTGGTATCTCTGTGGTAATGCACTTTACGCTTTTCAGAATTAGTCCATTGACCAGTCCTGAAACTGTTCACACAAGTGGTAAGTCAGGACATATCTTTAAAAATGCTTTCGTTTGTCACTGTGGGATTACTTCTTATTTATATTTCTCTTCTGTTAGACATGGCTCTTGTCTTGATAAACTTCAGCAGTTGAAGCACCACTGGATTCTTCCGTGCACTCTTTTCTAAGAGCTTCATGGCTTTTAAGTAAGGCCCTGAGTATCAGCAGAGGCACTGACATTTTTATTAAAAGCGAGGTTGTATGGTGTACTTCCTCGCTCTCTGTCCTCTTCAGATGTTGAGGATTTGACCTGTGTGTTTTAATTTCCAGGTGTGTGAAAGTCAGGCTAACTCAATAAACTACTGAACGCTTGGAAATCCAAGGGGTCATGTGTCTGTGCGGATGCAGAAATACATCCCCTAGAATTTATTTCTGATGTGCAGCGCATCTAACTTCTGAAGCGTCATTGCTGCATGAAACATCTAATTAAAATCGAGAAAAGAATGCATATTGTGGAGGGCATGTGTTGCATGTACATAAAGCTCACATACACATCTGTGACTGGAAGTATAATAAAAATTTTAACACTGCCTGTTGATGATACTTTGGTTTTAAAGAGCTGCACTTAAGGCCCCGAGGGTCTCTGTAAAAAGTGACCAAATACCCTCATAGGCTGCTCTGTGAGCGACCACAGTTTAGTGCAGTACAGTTCCATTCACTGTAATGGTCTGTCTTTGAGTGTGGCTGTGTGGGTGAAGAAGTGAAGGTTTGTCTTTGCTGTGAGAAAGAGATGCCTCCTGTAAAACACGTTCCTACAGTTGTTAGTATAGGAAGTTACTTTGTGTTATCATGTTTCTCACCTTTTTTGCCTTCAATTTAAAAATCTCCCTGGGATTCAAAGCTCTAACTTCATCAGCCACTATAGCCATTAATCTTGGGGAAAGATGGTTATCTAACTAACCTACAAATAGGAAACCAGTGCAAAGATGCTGAATGTCTAGTGAAAGCCTTTCTTTATAGTCATTATTCATCAATAATAAACATGCTTTTCATCTGAACATGGTAATAGTCCATGAGATGTACACCAGGCTAATCAGGAAGACAAATTAAATGGCTAAAATAGTGAATTGCACATGATAAACTCCTTGCTAGAGGCTGAACTTAAGCTTAAAGTAAATGCATATCCCTGAGAATTCTTTTAATGGTTGAATTGCAGTAACTGTACTATATCTGATAAAGTGAAGTTGATTAGAAATGTGACTTCTCGAGTAGGAGTAGACAGAAAATAGAAATGCTAGAAGACTAACTTGATTTGTGTTTTACTGTGTGTAACTTTTAGGGGTTTAGATGCATTTTTCTATGTTAGTGAAATCTGTAGACTAATGAGGAAATGCAGTAGAGTTACTTGTATAGACTTTTTTCGAGTTCTGTTGCTGATTTGATAATAACTAATGATATGGAAACTAAGGAGATGTTGGCAGTTGATAACAGTCAGTTTAATCTGGGTTTGTTAGGCATCTGTTTTTTAATACCTTATTTCAGGAAGATGTAAAATGTTGCATGCTTCTGTTTCCTCTGTTTTATCCTTCCTTTAATTCACAGTAGCCTTCAGGAATTCTTCTTGCTAAAGTAAGAAAGATGTTTCATATTAAAGATCAGAACCTTATAAGAAAGCAACATTAAGTCATAAAATAAACTCCTGGTACAGACAAAATTTTGAGGAGAATTTTTCTTAGTAAATCAATTTCATTTTGAAACCAATGTGATTTCATTGATTAAATAAAGCTGAGGAAAGAATATTAGTGGAGAGAGTTTTATTGTATGATCTAAAATGAAACATAGCAGGAAAGTGAAAGAGAAGTCATGTTTCTAAAATACTACCAGCTTTAATGCTCTCAAAAAACCTAACATGTTGTAAGATAACGTTATGCCTCGACTTTTTTTTTCCTCTTTTTTTAAATTATTTTTGCTTTTTAAGTGCAATGACTTTCCTACAAGAAAACTAAATACTGTAAGTCCAGCAAGCAATTTCAGTGCTGGTCAGTAAAATAGTACTCACACACACAGTGAAACAATAAATTACTTTAAATCTTCATTCTCCTTCCTTGTTTTCGTTCTGATTGACAGCTTTCACAATACTGTTGAAATATTGTCATCACTTCAGAACATGTAAACCTGGTAACTGACAAACTGCATCAGGATCTCCAAAACAACTAGGATATTTTAGCGATTATGGGATGTTTTGCTCTGTGCTAGATAATGGCCAGCGTATCTTGTAAGCTTTTGGAAATAACCTGATTTAGACTTGTAGTGAGTCTAGTCTAGACTAGTACACCTGTTGTTGGGGTTGCACTTCACTTGTGTAAACAGTAGAGTGTTCTTTAAAGTGAACAGTGTAATGGTCACTGCAATAGAGTGTGCTGCGATAAGATCACCAGTCCTGCTGTTAGCTCCACAATGGGTATATGTGCTGCCAGGTACGTAGAAGGTGTCCTTGTCCTAGCCAAGGATGAGTCTCCCTGCATAAACACCGTGTAAATTTTCAGCAAGTACCTTCACATGGAATTTGTTTCCAGTTCCTTTGCGAAGCAAGTCCCTATTGGAAGAGAAGCCAACTCACAGGCTAGTTCAGATAGCTTCCCTTGCAAGTTTTTAGTTTGGAATGATGCCAGTTTGGGATGATGCCTCAACATCTGGAAGAAGATTCCCATGATCAAGACAAAGCAGTTCAACATTCAAAGTGTTTCTTCTTGCGTTGTAATGTACGTGTTCATAAAAATTGTGCCTCCAGGCAGTGCACCACACAAAGGTAGTAATACCATTTAACAAGTGTAAAATTCGTAATATTTATGAAAAGTATGGCTATAGGAGGACAGTTTTCCATCTGTGCACAAATGCTGATCTGTTAGAGAAAGATGGCACTGTATAGAGTGTTTTGGCACTGTATTGCTTTTTTAACATTATACATTAAGAAAACACTTTTTATTCGGAGTTACTAATCTTCATGTAGAAGTGAAAACACTACATCTAACTTTTTTTTTTTTTTCTGTCCAGTTGCATTTTTAGTTACTCCCTCATCCGCATTATTCTAGCGTGCTTGTAAGTTTCTTTATTCGGGTTGTGAATTTGTAAGCACTTGGCTTTCTGAAATGAGTTGTTAATTTAATGATCTGACTTGTACACTTCTTAGAGAGTTCATGGAAAAAGTTGTCCACAGGCATTCCATTCATTGTATTTGTTTAGTGACTGCTTCATGCTTGCTTATCCTCATAAGCTTCGCAAAGGAAGAATTTGGTATCTCTTTTTCTCCTGCTTTATTACACAGTGTAGTTTTTCTACATACCATCTGGAGTCAGCAGTTCTTCGCAGTAATAAGTGCTTCTGTGCAGTGGCATTGGCGTTGTTACTGGCCGTGACAGACCTTGTAGAGAGAAAGGGAGCTCTGAAGAACAAGCATTTGAGCTGTAGAGTGGAGATTCCTGAACCTGTGGTGGTGGTGGCCCTTTGGCAGCAAGGAAGAAAACTTGCAGTTCTAGGCATTCTAGGAATTAAGAGCAGAGGTGCCATATCCTTGCCCCAATATAGCTGGGGGTAAAAATGGTTTGTACACAACAGTAGCTTGTGTTCTGCAGAGGACTGCATAAGTAATCTTACATTTGATGTGGTGATACAGAGAGTCTGTAAGAAGCAGCTCTTTGGGTTTTTAAAATTCAAATTATTAAAGAATGACTATGGGGCAGTGTGAAATACATACAGTGTAATAAATAGCATCTTGAAAAAAATTTTTTTGCACTTTCTGAAATAGTGATGTTCTGTTTCCACTTGTGTATAATCAGATTGCTGGAGGGGCAGAATCCTCTTGTCAGTATGAGGAAAACTCTTAAGTAGACCTGAAGCAAGGGAAGCATGAGAAAGATTTGACAAATCACCATGTAATTATAGCAGCTGTCAGTGTTGCAGCATACAACAGACTTCTTAGAAGAGAAGTTAGTTACTGTTTACTACTCATGTTTCTTGTGTACAAAAATGAATAGCTGCGGTGAGTATAGAATTGTCTAATAAGGACTTCCATAAGCAGTTGAAATTCTGATATTTGTTGTAGGAATATGCATTTAACATATAATGCTAAGTATTTGAGTTTTTTGTATTAATAGGTAGACACAGTCCAGAATACATGGGGAGACTCCAGTCCTACTTGTGATGCTTCTGAACTAAATGTGAAAATATTGATTGGCACTGTTACCTCTCTCTCTAAGGATGGTGGCTATATTAATCAGAATACTTTTTTTGCAATGGAAGATGTCTGTGAAGGTGTGTAGGAGATTTCTTGTTTACTTTTCCTTATTTTTTTTTTTATAAGTACAACAGAAATATCTTCTGATATACTTGCAGTCCACATCCCAAATAAGTTCTAATAGAGTGTATGCAGTGAAACAAACATAGGCATTTGGGTGAAGAAAGCTACCTGTTCATTCTCACTGAGCAAAACTTGCATGCGGTCATGTAAGCAAAAGTTACACATAAGCAAGTGTATTTTTCCCCTAGCATCTCTTATGTAGTTTGTCATAACCTACTGGGGGAAGAGGTGTAAAGAGAAGTTAGAGCACAGTGGATCTGAAGAACGCGTTGTTCTGGCTGGTCATTTCATTATATTAGTTTGTATGGGAGTAATGCTAATGTCAGCAGCAGCAATTGAACTTGAGAAATGTTCTGTTTTACATAGGTTTCAAACCTTGTGAAGGTGACTGGGTGCAAGCAAACTATTTTATTAACCCGACAACATGGAACAGTGAAGCAGTTGCTGTAAAGCCTTTGAGATATAAGCAAGTAGACAAGGTAAATATTCTGCACATTGTTTTTGGCAAGAGGAATCTTGTGTGCAGTGGGCTTTTGAAGGTGGTTTTAAGTTGCTAATATTGGTAGATATTCTATAACACATCTTTAATTAAAAGATAAAACATATCAACTCATCCACTTAGGATAATTTCTAAAATAGCAAAGCTTTTTGAAAAAGCATACACATTTTGATTAGAACAGGAAGAGTAACTTATTTACTGCCTGTCAATTGCTGGTTCAGATGCTTACTATTGTTTTAGTTGCATTGGTTGTAATGAGGATGTGTGGATTTTCGAACTTTTTTAAGAAGTAATGACTGTGGAATTTATATTTAATTTGTCCAAGTATTTTGGCTTAAAAACAACCCTTGTCCCTTTATATTAATGAAAGTATTTGTTCCCTCTAGGAATACATATATTAGGTTAATGGTTTATTGTATTTCACTTAACTGTATATATCCAATAATACTTTCATGTCAAGCATAGGAAATTTTTTTTTTGTCTTGTGACTGCTAGTATTGGAGTGTATAAATTAGATAAGTTGGTAAGTCGTGAGACAGGTATCATGATTAAGTCAAATGTACGTATTCTGTTATGCACTGAAGCGGAGGTCAGTGCTTATCTGACGTACTTGTGTTTCTTCACACTTTTATATCTAAAGACAAGCCAAATGATTCTAGGTTAGAGCTGTATGTTTACCTCCCATGAGTAACAGAAACTTCAGAATGCGGCTCTGTTAATGCTAGAATGACTGTTGCAGGAAAAAAACTATGCAGTGGTAGATTGCCTGTTAGCTTAAGCAGACAATATCAAGTAATGCTGAATAACAAACTGTTACAGGTTCGCATTTCCAGCATGTGTGGAAGAAATGGTACAGTAGATGAGAGTATATTTTTCACTTTGGATTCATTGAGACTTCCTGATGGCTACTCACCTCGTAGACATGATCTAGTGAACGCTATTGTGGTGGAAAGCAATCGGTCATATTATATTTGGAGAGCTCTCTGCTTGGTGCCAGTCAGCCAGGATGGGTAATATTCATTCTTTCATTCTCTTTGCACGTAATAACAACTAGAGATTAATTGTAATTAATTATGCAGCTTAAATTTTGTTGCATCTGTTAAGCAGGAAATACTGTGAATTCTTACTAGCTGACTAGAAGGCATGATAGATCATTGAAAAGATCAGTGTGTGATATCATTTGGCCATTGCTTTTTCTTCCTTTCCAGGAGGTGGGGACATCTGTGCTTACTAGAGAAGCAAAACTAATAGCAGCTGAGTTCAGGGATATTGCTAGGCAAGGAAGGAACTTTGCATGTTTTTGTTAGAAAAATGCCAGTCTCATGCTCTTAATTTGTGTTTCCTCTAATCTGTGTTCTAGTGAGGACTTTACTGCTTGAATACCATTCTCAGCAAAACTGATGTAAAATGGATGTTTCTTTAATCTGTTTTGCTTAGGTTGTAGTGATTCTTCAGATGTCTGTCCTAAATGGAGTAGTTTAATGATCTGAGTAATAGAGATTTGTTGGGCTTGCCAATATCAAAGTGGGAGGTTCTGCAGATACCTTAGATGGCATATGTGATCTGAGGAGGATCTGGACAGATTGCAGAACAGGCTGGAAATAGTAGATGATGTTCAGTGTGAAGAAGAAGCAAAATTTTGTGAAATAATCAACTACACAAATGTAGAACAGGCAACAACTAGTCAGTTCTGCAGCAAAAATCTGGAGTTTGACTTGTGAGTTAAAGTGTCTGTCCTGTGAAAAACACAAATACTGCCCAGATGTATATAAACAGGGCTATTACCTGTAAAATCTGTCGCTCTCAGTGCTAACAAGGCCTTGGTAGGATTACCAAGTCTGATTCTGCAGGCAAAAAATAAGCTGTCAACCAACTGGAAAGTCCAAAGGAGAGCAAAAAGGACATTCTGGTACCTCTCAAATATAGTCTTAGGGAGAACTTGCTTTGTTCGATCTCTAGGAAATATAGCCAAGGGCAGTGCATATGCCTTCAAAGGAACTATGAAGAACCGAATAAGCTGTTTTCACTGGAGACAACAAACGTAATAGATTTAAATTGTACCGAGATGGAGCTTGGAGTGCTTACATCACTTTGCACAACACTACAATTTATTCACTTGTTTTTTCGGTTGGACCTATTTTTAATGATGTATTTTATACAGAAAATTATTATTAAAGCCAAGTTACAAAAGGAGGCCTTAGGGTTGATTTCTCAGTTTTAGTGTATTTCCTGCCATATCAAAAAATTGAGGCAGCTTATGCTGCAATGGGAGACATCTAGTGGGCTTTGCTAGTAAATTGATGTAGCTAATAAAAAACAGCTGCCATAATTTTCTACTTTATTATATTAGATAACTAAGGAATACTTAGGGTGTGTAAATATTGGCAAGATTATTAAAACATTCCCAAGTTATTTTTGTGCCACTTTATCTAACTGAATAGTTTCTTAATATGTAGAATAGAAACAATTTTTCAAATGCTTCCTACAGGTAGCTGGCACTGAGAGGGCAGAGCTCTGTTCCCTGTCTCAGGGAGGAGCATGTGACTTCATGGTTTCATACGCGTTTTTCATCAGTAATATGTGTGATAGTAGTTTTTAAGGGTGCTTTTTGGTTTTCAGCTTCTTCTTAGTTTCTTCTTCAGTTGCTGCTTGCAGGTTGTAGCAGTAGGCAGAAGACATAAGTGCGTGCTTGGGGTACATGTTGAAACACTTCAGTCTAGTCACTTTATCTCTTAAGCTCCATTGCTAGTCAGGACTCTTGCTAAGGAGCTGCTCTTTCTTGTGTCTTGGTTCAGCTCCCAAAGAGATCCAGAACAACTTCAGTCACCATTTGATTTAGCCCTTCCAGTACCTGAAGCAGGCCTATAAGAAAGCTGGAGAGGGAGTTTTTACAAGGGCATGTAGTGATAGGACGAGGGGTAATGGCTTTAAACTGAGAGAGGGTAGGTTTAGATCAGATACAAGGAAGAAATTCTTCAGTGAGGGTGGTGAGGCACTGGCACAGGTTGCCCAGAGAAGCTGTGGATGCCCCCTCCCTGGAAGTGTTCAGGGCCAGGTTGGATGGGGCTCTGAGCAGCCTGGTGTAGTGGAAGGTGTCCCTGCCCATGGCAGGGATGTTGGAACTAGATGATCTTTAAGGTCCCTTCCAACCCAAGCCATTCTGTGATTCCATGATTGTTCAGCAGAGATTAGCTAGCTTTGTCATTTTCATTATGTATCCGAAGCTTAATGCTGGTTTATTGTGCTGCTGACAAAAGGCTTGTTGTTTTTAATTTGCTGTTTAAATTAGTAAAGATAATCTAATTGTCTTGGAAGTGTAAGTAACTGAGGAGAAGGTGAACCATGTCACCTTCTGCTTCTTAAATACTGTGGCTATGCTTTGGTGTAGTGATTCTTAAACCTGTGCTGAATAAAAGATACTTACTAAGTCTATATGTGTTTCAAAATTGCTAGCTAAAATTATTTTTACAGACAATCTCACTCCAATGGAATCAGTCTGGATGAGCCTTATGAAAACTTAATGAGAGACAAAGGAGGGTTGGAAGTATCAAGAATGACTAATTTTGGGACCCTGAAGCAGGGGAAATCTGAAAGAATGATCATTTGGATAGAGTAAGCCTTTCGTATTGTTCTAAGCTTGCTTTCCATCACTCCATAATCTGTAAACTTGTCTTCCATACAGAAGCCTGTTATAGTTGAGCCTTGTGGTTCATGGTCTTCAAGTAACCCCCAAATACTGTGGAATTAAAGAGAATTTCATATTGAATTTAATGTCTTTAGGAGAGTCTTTTTATTGAGCGTCTGCCTTGCAGATAGTGCTCATAGACTCCCCAGTCTGGTGTCTCTCTTCAATCGTCATAAAATCTTGTCTGGAATGAGGATTAAAGTAAATGCTTTTGCTTGTAAGTGTGTTCAATTTATCCTGCAGATATGCTGTTGTCTTCAAAATCTTAGAACAAGAGGACTGTTGCATACTCTTTTATTAAAAGCAGACCAGATTTTTTTTCTATTTGTTTTTTTTGTTTGGGGGGGAGGGGTGTTTTTGTCTTTTAACTTGGATGCTGAAGAGCTATGCGGGCGTATCCTTGAGGGGGTTTTGTTTTGGTGGTTTTGTGTTTTGTCTTTTGGGTTTTTTTCACATCTGGGCATAGAGGCTCAAATGAACTTACACCTGAATACCCTTTATTTGTTGCTATGTGCGCTTTCCTAAGAGTTAGTTACCCAATGATAAATTTGAAGTTACTATTACTGATTTTACGCACAGTGTTTATGTAGGCTTCATGTGGGGGTTGATATGACCTAGAAATACTAACATTTAGCAGAGGTTCTGGTCTCATGAGTTAGAAGCAACAGTGCAACTTCTTTCTGATAACAGTTATGAAATAATGGTGAACTAACCTGCTGCAAACAGTTAGATTTGACTTCAGGTAGAATTAAGCTTCCCAAGAACATTAACTATGCATTTAATTATGTAATTAATTACATAACTACTTCTAGGAATAAAGGGAGTGTACCACAGTCCTTAATCAGCTGCAGATTAGCTGGATGGGTGAAAGACAAGCAATTCAGTTTTCAGATTCCTCAAAAATTTGAGGACAGTCCAGAAGCATATCTCTCGTCTTTTCCAATAAATCAAGAAAACATCTCAAAAGCTGCAGTTAATTCGTGTAATGACAGTGGAGAAACAACGGATGAGTCATTGAATAATACATCCAGTACGAAGAATGGAGTCATTCCAGGTACAGTGAAATACTAACATTTGAATGCTGAGTCTTAACTTCTCAGAAGATCTGTAGGTTTGTTTGAGAAGACTTGCCTGTGCTAGCAATAGTAATTGTGGTAACAATTTAATCTGTTTACTACAGAAGGAATGAATTCCCAGGGTACAAGTTTCTCAAGGACAAAAGAAAACTTTTCCTTGGTGAAAGATGAAAATCTGCATAATGGAGAAAATGAGCAAAGAGAAGATTTGGAACAACCAATAAATCACGTCAATATTACTGGAGAAATTGTCATACCACCAGGTGAAAAAACATTCATAGTGATCATATGCACAGCTGTGTAAGTATTTCTTTCCATTGGTTCTGATCCATACAATGGAAACAAGTCATAAAAATTGACTTAATAGTTCTAGGATAAAGTAAGCAAGTACATATTAGCAAATGATGTGGAAACCTTTATTAGGTCTTGAAAGTAGTTAGCATCTTAATGCTTGATTCTGATTTTTGTCAAAAGAAAATGGTAGTAGTAAATGAAGAAATGTAGTGGGAGTAGATATCTTCACCTTACTGTGTTTTGGTTTTTTTAGAGAAGTTAATGCCTACAGCTGGTTAGATTCTTTTCAGGAAACCCGTTGCTCAATGAGCACTAGAGCTAATGTAGATTTCCTGGCAATTTTTGTGTTATGTCTGGTATGTTTCTTCCAGTCTCCATACCCTGACGTCACATTCAAGTTGCTATATGCCTTGATCTCAAGCTGCTCTGTCCTGTGATATTAAATGCAGATTGTATATGCTGAAATAAAAAAGAAAAAAGCTTTCTTCCTTGAATGTGTAATTTGTAGAGGAAGTGGTTTGCAGATCTTAGAAAACCCTTGAAAAACAGAAATACTTTGCTGTACAAAGTATTTCATGGATTTAGTTAAGAATAAAAAGTGGCTTTGTGTAAGCTCTTTCAGAATTCGGGTAGAAAGCTCATGCTGGAAAGCTTACTTACATGTACTTTTTGGTTACTTCCAGCTGTAGCTCTACAAAGGTTGTGTACCGCAACAGTTGATTCTTACAATCATAATTTAAAAGTTGGACAGGGTAAAACAAGGTCGAATGGTTTCATTCATCAAAGTAGCACTGCATTAACTTTCATGCTACTTCTATTACCATTTTAAAGAGTGAGACAAGGGGTAGATATGTTCTGAAAGAGGGTGTTTTAGCTTCAGTTTGAAAGATAAGCTGCAGGCATGGCCTGCCTGTGTGGAGAAAGATGTGTAGGAAGAACAATTTGTATTTCACTGTAGATATGTAAATGCCACGAAGTCTGAGAATCTTCTAATAATACAAAACAATCCACACAAAATTCCATGGGAGGCTGCAGCATGAACATAAGTCCTTGCTGGCTGCTTAAGAGACCAAGAGCCTGAAAATTTAGTTCATAAATCTTGCACAGTTCAGTGTCTTCACTGCATTTGTGTATCAAGAAAAAAACAGACTGTAGCTTTAACCTGAACAGGTACTGTTACTTGGCATGAAAAAGTGGTACTCCTGCCGAAGAGAAAGTAAGCTAGAACCCTTCTGGGATGCTTTTGTTTCAGGCACGTAGTAGCAGTGTTGGACTGCATAGTTAGTACCAAGGAGAGAACTGGGCTCTGGGTAGTGCTGGGATGAGTTCATTAAGGGATTTCAGAGCAGATAGTGTGTGTTAGATCTTTTGTCTTAAGTTCCTTAGAAAACAATCTGAAGAAACTGTTTCCTCTGATTTTTTTTTTTCCCCCCCTCTGTCACTCCCCAAGCACTGCTTACACATATAAAGTGCATTTTTCAGAAATAAAGGATCTTTCCTACTTTCTCCGCTTGATGTGTTTACAATTAAGGTTCAGTTCTGAGTAGCCTTAAGCAAGGTAGAGCAAAGCTGTTGGTGCAAATAGCAAAGGGATGTGCCTCGGGTCCTTCTGATGGAAACATTTGGCTAATCTTTTTCAGTAACAGTAATTCCAAGGTGTTCTTTATGGCAGAATTATTAATTCTGTATCTAGTATGTTGAGGAGAGTGATTTCGCTCTTTACCCAAGCTTTTGATGAAATTTGGGTTTTGAGCTTTTTAGTCTCTCTTTTTTTTTAATTATTTATGATACCTGGATTGAACTCAAGGTGGGGAGTACGTCTGAGGAATTATCCTGCATTAGCAGTTCTCATATGTTACTGAGATGACAATCTACGATTTTATTTTAAAAAATACTTACGGCTTGGGAAAATAAAGTGTGAACGTGATGATTTTAAGAACATAACTTCTGCTTGCTTGAAGAAATCCTGGATACAGTAAAGAACTCCTGTTACTTGGTTTTGCTGATTTTACTGTTGGACGCTATATTGAAGCCACTGTAACAAATGAAGAAGAATTACTAATAGCACCTGTGGAACCATATTCACCAAGAAACCCTAAAATTATTCCAGAACCTCAGGCAAGGAAAACAACAGTGGTTGCCCCTAAATACAGAAGGTACTGTGAATTAGAGAAAAAAAATAGCACTTATCTACTGCTGCTCTTTTTGGTATTGCTATATCTGTCCTGTAATGCCGACAAAGAAAATGTGTAACTGGGAGAGTCTGTACGTAGGTAATTGTGGACATCACTGACAGATAGAAGAGGATGTTTTAGTAATGAACTGTTGGACTTCTTTGTAGATTTGTCAGACAGGATGAGGTGATAAACAAGATGAACACTGTTGCGTAGTAATCTACAAGTAAGAATTTTGTTATTAAGAAAAAATGTGGAAAATCAAAAATATTTTTCTGAGAGAGTCAGCTTCTTAATTCCTCAAGGAGCTTTGACATCTATATCTGATAAATGTTTCCCATCTTTCATTCAGAACTTTTCCTTTTGCAAATAAGCTTCCATTATACTTACAGTATTTGCGTAGTTATAAAATATCCCTAAACTGAAAAAGACACATGATGTTTTCAAATGATCTGTAACTAGAACACTGATCTGTCTTCCCAGTATAGTAAACTTCTCAATTGTCACTTTGAAGGAATCACTGGGTCTCTTGTGTGTGTGCGTGTGTGTGGTGGTTTTGTAGCCTTGGTGATGTGGCATGTTCATTAACTTTTTTTCACATATATAATTTGAGAATGCTAAATGAAATGTCATACATTTTTGTTTTAGAAATCACAGAAAGCTGTTGCCAAACTTTCTCCCCCATTATACCATACCAGATGAGTTAAGAAAATGTGTGGAGCAGAAGTTAGACATACTGACCTTTCAGCCTCTCCTAGCAGAGGTATGCAAGTGTAGGTTTATATAAGAAAATATATTTTATATAAGTGTGTTCAAGCTGGCCTTAATTTAGCAAAAATGTGTAGCCCTTAGTGTAACCGAAGATGATGTTATACAGTTGCCAAGTAGACTTAAAACTTTAGTCTGTATCTTCTGTGGGTTTCAGTATGTCACAGAATCCAAGCTTACAAGAGCACAAGAGAGTAAATATGAAAAACTGAAAAGGGAGTGGAAGTATGCTGCTGGGGGGGTATTACAGAAGTTGAACAAAGATTCCTCTTCACTCTCGCTTTTTAGGTAGCATTGGAAAGAGTTTTTGGGGTGTCAGAACAGTAGTCCAGTGGTTGTTTTATCGCAAATGAAAGCAGAAATTCTTAAGTTACTACAATAACAGAGGGTTCTTTTCTGACTGGTCAAAATTTTTTTTTTTTTCTTTTAAATCCTCAAATCGAATTCACTGTGGCTTGTTCAAATTCTTCTCACAAATATAGTGATTTCAGAATAAGTTTTTAAAAAAAAAAAAAAAAAAAAAAAAAAAAAAAAAAAA
>Ga0065711_1008036_pt1 | contig 19167 bp, 9 predicted proteins | sample Hoacrofraction12_FD_59098 | JGI IMG/M metagenome (GOLD analysis project Ga0065711, IMG submission 59098) | Hoatzin crop microbial communities from Cojedes, Venezuela - Epithelial fraction 12 v2 (version 2) | ecosystem: Host-associated > Birds > Digestive system > Esophagus > Crop | place... | reverse complement strand
CGCCTGGACAAGGTCCTGTGCAGCCTGCTTTAGGTGACCCTGCTTCGGCAGGAGGGTTGGACTAGATGACCCACAGAGGTCCCTTCCAACCCCTACCATTCTGTGATTCTGTGATTCTGTTGATGGCAGCGGTGGAAACTCCACCAGTGACAGTGCTGCAAAGCTTCTCTCATCCAGGGGGAACTGGACAAGCAGCCAGCCACATGCCTCCCGGCTTCTGGAGCCAGCCAAACCTCATCCTCCCATGCTGCCATGCTCAGTGGCTCACTGAGGCATTGAAGGAATGTGTGCTGGTCCCACTAAGACAAAATCCTAACTCTGTAGCATCTGGGGTGTAAGTAACCACAAAATGGGCAAGACCTGAGAAAAATCAAGCTATCAGTGCAACTCACTTAGGCAGGAGATTTTCTGGTGCTGTTCATTCTGTGCTTTAGAAGCCGAGCACAAAATGACATGCCAAGACCAGAGGAAAATCAAGACCTAAGCAGGGATCACAGATACTCCTTGGCCTTTACATAGGTCACACCTAGAGAAACAAAGACAAGCTGAAGCATTAACTCCACACTTTTTGGGTCCTCTGTGTATGTGACTCAGACTTTCACCAATACAGCATACAAGTGTAGTCTCTCAAAGCTCTAATTGATATTCAGATGGAGCTTTCCTCATATTAATGGAATTCACAGTTAATCTTCAGGGAAAAAGATCAGCATCTCTATGTGAAATTAGGTGTATACTGCTTAATCAAGGCTTTTCCAAATTAATTTACCAACAATAAGTACTCAAACTGAGTCTCTTTCAAAAGTCCCTTTGTTTCAATACAGCTAATAATTTTAATACAGTTATAGCTAATTATCAAAGAAAAACTAATAAGGCTGTTCATAACAGTGAAAGAAGTATTTCTGTGAAACTATTATACATTTGTGTTGTTGAAATGTTCACAAATTTTCTAGATTTTTCTTCCATACTGTAGGTATCCCTGGAACAAATGATGTTATATCTGCTACCCCAGAATGCCATTGAACAGAATTCCATTTTCCACTGAAAAAAGCCTCTGACTACCTCAACGCTTCACAGAAAAGATGAGTCAAATCCTTCCTTCACCAGCATCACATCAGCTTTTTGTCCAGACACTGAACCCAACAGAAAAGATGCTATGCAATCTGGACTACAGCACCAAGGACATAAGTACAGGAGGAATAAGGCCAAGAGAGGTGAGATATACAAGGCGTAAGCAGGTTGACAGTAGGCCTTAAGGCCAAAGTTGGCTTTGACCAGGATGAAGTTTGCAGAGTGCAAAGTATAGAAACAGTTATTTCAAATTACAGAGTAATGAATGCCTACAGTGCCTGACAACTGGGCGCAAGTTTCACCATACTCCCTTGGAAAAAACCCTGCTCCCCTCTAAGTCAGCTGGAACGTTGCCCACCTACGCTGGGGAGCTGGCACTAATACTGCACCCAAACCATTGCACAATGACCAAACAAAAGTGGTATGGCAATGTTGTAGGATCCTATCACCTCACTCAGGCAAATAATCAGTAATTGCTCAGGCAGCTAAGGCAGGGTTAAACTTCTAAGGTAATGAAGACAAACAAGAGAGGGCTGCTGGTGCAATGCTCTGAAAAGGGCCACGGGTGCTAATAGCTTCCACGCAAAAAAAAAGAGACAGAGGCTGACTATTCTCTCGATGTCTGAGTTCCTGGATAAATGAATGGATCCTGCCTGTGTTATCTAAACTTCTTGAGCTTACTGAGCAGGAGCTGGAGGAACAAGAGGCAAATTTTCATTTATTCAGTCATGGTCTCAGAGGAAGTAAGTGCAGTGAAGAGATAAATGAAAATGTTCTTTAATTGTTTAAAAATAATAAAAAAGAAATTTATTCTGAACTTGAACAGAATTATGAAAAAATCAGAGTATCTGGTTTTAAAGTAAATCCACATACCCTTCTGGGAAATCTAGAACTCTTATTGAAGGATTTACATTATAATGCTGATGATTTCATTGTTCTTTCTGGCCTCTCTTGCACTTATCCAGAACTGAAAGGGCTCTCTATCCACCATGCAAGTATGGCTGAAGTGTTGCCAGTCCAGGCTTTTCTGCCTTGTCCTGCTAATCTATATGCCCCTAAAGGTGAGATGATCACTCATTCTGTTCTAGAGCACTCTGTACCAGGATACTAAGTGGGGCGAGGACTGTGTGTCCTATTTCTGAGGAATGAGACAAAAATACTAGTGTTTTGCATTGGCCACTGGCTAATCATCCAACAGTAAAAGCACCTAGAGCCTTATTCAGTGTCCATAGAAGATAAAGGGAATTTTTCAGTTAGCTTCACATGGGTCCTTTGTGCTCTTGGGCTGGATTTTATCAACTGAAAACCAGACAAAAGTGCCATGCTAATATACAGTATGCAAAATATTGGTCCACATTTGAGATGATGGCAAGTAGCTGCTGAGGGTGCTCTTTTAGAGTGCTAAAGGTGCTGAAAATCTGAGGTAACCAGACTCATTGGCACCTTTTGAAAATGCAGTACTTGTTAGAAAATACTTCCACACAGCCATAGCCAGAACTGAACGGAACCTGCCCAGCCCTCTGGAAAAGGTAGATCTTGTTACTTTCATAATTCTTAGCTCCAAGTCTATTTGAAATAGTGAAAAACTTCTTGCCAGCTTCTTAGAAGAAGGATTGCAAATGAAATCTTAGGGATAACTGCAATTAAATAATTCTGAAATAAACTTTCTAAAAGCAAGTATGTGTACTTGACTATTATGTTCTTTCCAAGCTCAGAAGTGCCAAGGAATAAGGGAAACTATCTTTTTGTTTCTTCTTTTTTTTTTATATTTGAGTTCAGTTAAGATACAGAAGTCTTGGCATTGTCACATTTGATTTTCACAGGATTTTCTATCTAGTAGTGTAGAATCAGAAGGCTTGAATAAGCATCCTAACATCTGAGATTTGCTAATTGCTGGTTATAATGAGCACCTGATGCTCTAAGATAACAAAATTCCTTTTCACCCTTCCCTTGTGAGGGCATTTTATGTTGTGTTTCTCTATGCTAAGTGGGAGAGAAATAGTGACTACTGGTGCCAGAAGAAATAAAATCAAGATATCTCCCAATAACTTGAGAGCCAATATATGTCACTGCTCTAGCTCCCTCTACTCTTGACATCATTTAAGCAGTTCTGTGCGAACCCACCTGGGAACAACAGAGGCAGACAGCAATCAAGGCAGTCCTTCTTGAAGAAGCAACTGTAAATCTGACAGAGAATGAGTTTATTTATTTCTTTGCTTCTTCACACCTTCATAAAGCCGTTTGGGAATTACATGAGGATGGGTATGTGAATAAGGCCAATGTGAACTCTATTTACTAGAAGAAATTTCTTACATTTCTTCTTACACATGATCAATAAAAGAAACCTGCTTGGGAACATGTGATATTAGGGATTTTACCCCTAGTCATCTCAAGAAGTAATAAACCCAACACTTTCTGACAAGAGGGAACTTACATTTAGACAATGAGTTCACTTTGTGCTGCTGTCTCTGTGTTTCTAACTCGGGGGATCTGAAAGCAGTCACTTTATGAGGAAGCAAAGGCTGCGCTGGATAAAGACTGTGTGGTCTTCCCCAGGCTGCTCTCTACCCCTTCTTAAGTTGTGAGATCAGCTGTGCTTTAGAGAGGGACTCCCTCCTGCCTTCACTAAGTCTGCATCCATATTTGATAACAGAGGTTTTGATTTAAGAATTATGAGCATTGGAATGAATCTCATTGCTGTTCATGGGTATTGGTAAGATTTAATTTATGTATTTCACTTGTTAACCTTTTCACATGTGACTGCATTTAGTGGTGCTGAACATCATTGGTTGTAACCCATCAAGAGAGTAACTTGGTACATTAGGCAATGACCAGCTGCAGATCGTGAGACTTCAAGCAACAGATTTATAGAGGGAAATGCAGGAAGAGCATGTCTTCTTGTCTCCACACCAACCTGGCAGGAGCATTCCAGCTACAGTATGGAGGCAGTGGAGCATAGTGCTGTGTTCGTGCTGCAGCGTCTTGTTTGGCTTAAATAAATACACCATGGTGTTAACCCTATCATCCTTTCCCTTTTAGAACTATATTTGCATCAGGACTGCTCTTGCAGTAAGTCACTGCTCAGTCTAAGGGTGGGTGGGATCATTTACTTGCACATGTTTGGTTCCACGAGTGTGTCTTATTTGTGCCTTTGCCTACCGACATTTTGTTTGTTTTTGTAATTAGAATGTGTGATGCTTAGCCCATTGCTATTTACTGCCCCTGATCAAACTGGTGGGATGACACTTTTCTTGTTGTTAGTGATTTTTGAATTGTATTTCCACTAACACTTTACAACACTGGGATGAAAAGCACTTAACAATGTGGTATGGATATTACTGTGTGGTTTGGGTTGCTACATATTTAAGCCTCAGTTAAGACTGTACATATGAGCAAGTGAAAGAGTTTCCAATTGCTCCTTAGGGTTTGGTCATTGACTTCTGTGTGTCAAGCTTTCAACTTGTGCAAGCTGAAATTAATTATGAATGTATAGATATTGTCACAATTTTAAAATTTCAATTGAATTGCAATGGCTTTTAGCAAAAGCAGTGTGCTGAAGCAGCAGCAATGTTAGTGAATCTCTGGGAGAGAAGAAAGCATAAGCTCATACATTGGGTGCAATGACTACTACAGGTCTTAAAATTTGATGTTGCTAAAAATCAAAATGCTTCCAACAAAAAAAGTAATCTGATTTCTTCCATTCATAAAAATTCAGGCAAATCAAATCATAAATATTTTTTTCTCTCAGGTTAGTGCTTCTTCCGTTCTCTGATTCTTCTCTTCACTCTCTTGTCGCTCTCTCAGTATCTCTCTACCTTTACGCAGGCTTCTGTCCTTGATCCTTTTTATACTGATTTCTGAGTACGGTCAGCACAAGCACAAACTCAGCTTCTCTTGCTCTGCTACTGCCTGCTGTCACTGACCTACCTCTTTAGACCTTTTTCCTCTCACCCTGAAACACTAGCTCACCTTCCTCTCTGCCGTCCCTGAAGTGTCTCAGATCTGCTCTGAAGACCACAAGGCTGGCACAGCCTTTTCATTTTCCCAGTGCAGCCTCTCCCTCCTCTGCCTGCCATCATCTGTGCCCGGCCTCAAGGGCAGTGTGACCCTCCCTCCTGAGCTTTGCAGCTAAGTCACATCCCTGCTTTTATACTTCTTCATCTCTTTGAGAATGTGCCAGTTTCTCAGAGCATGTTCAAAGCTACCTGACCACCTTGGTAAACCACTGGAAGGCCACCACAAGGAGACATCTATTTGTCTGTTTCTTTGACTGTGTTGCTAGTCTCCAAGCATCTCTTCCACACCCCACTCAACCTTGTGCATCAAGCTCTTCTGTTGGCTTCCACGTGCCACAATCCCTGTTTTTCTCTCATATCACTCAAGACATTAAGCCCCATTTCTACCCAGGATTTTGAAGCCCACTTTTTTTGCAATATTCAAAAGCTCTGCTGCTTTTCTCACAATTCCTTCACAGCTCTGCCTCATTACTCTCCTTTAAATTTCTCCTTCAAGCTCCTCTTTTACTGTACTGCAAAACCTTATGAGGGTCTACAAAGTGCTCAAGCAAGAGTCTGACATGAATTTACTCTTATTCTGCCAAAAAAAAAGTTACTTTGTTACCTCCCTGTGCTCCCACATCTGTCTGACTTTATCTCTTGTGTCTATTGGTTACATTCAGAGCCCACACACAAGTTTTCTGTGGCAGAGGCTGTACCATTTTTCTGTGGATACACATCCTTCAGCAGAAAAGCCTGATCCTGGGAAATGCTGAGCCAGCAGCAGAGGGTGGTATTCAGCTAAAGGTCTTACCTCTTCTCCTGTTATTTCTGGAGAGTCTTATAGTTTTGTTTCTTTCCTTTGCATTGTTTTCTTTTAAATTTGATTTTATTTATTGGTGTGGTTAAGAATGGCTTGGAACAGTAGTGATGGATCTGCTCTAGCTCTTGATACTTAGCTGTCCATAGACAGGTTTATGGAATAGAGGAAGGTAGAGGGTACACAGCAGAGATGTTCCTAATTTTGACATCACCAAGTGCCTCTTTGTTGAATAAACCCTAACAAAGCAACCAATACTGCCATGCAATATTTACAGTTAAATATAAATCGTGACGTACATATGGAAAAACTATATACGATGACATTGCAGATTGCCTTTTTTTAAAAAATAGGTCCTGCAGGGTAGCAGCTGGATTAGTTTTAAGATAGGACTTTCTTAATCCAGGCAGATGTATCTCTCATCAGAAGTTAATTTGCAGGGATATTCACATATGCAAATCATGTCACAATGCTGAAATGCAACCATGTAATGACTGGAAAATGTCCTACCCATAAATCATACCACCATGATCATCAAAATTTCCACTCAGCCAGGACAAATTCAAGAGCATTTATGTCTTTCCAGCTTTTAGCCCATAAAAATTCTGTGTTTTTGGAGAGTGTGTTACACTGGTGATCTTAAAAGTCCCAAGTCTGGTATAATGAGTCCTCAAGTGCATTATAACTTACCAGTAATTACATTTCAACATTTCTGCTTTCAGCAGTTAGTGTTTTATTCATAAACATTTAAACACTGAATTAGGCATAAAATAAGAATCTTGGCAACAACCTGGCTTAATTTCATTAACTATTAGGTAAACGTAGTATTGCTTCTTCAAATAATCCTTGGTTTGAATGCTAAAGATGTAATGAACTTCATGGTTCATAGCATTTGACATTGCTTAATTAATGGGTGCATTTATAGTACATAGGCCTCAGTAATTGATTTATATGCATGATTTGCACATACAGCTGTTAGTTCCTGTAGGAAAGTCATAATTCAAATGTGTGCATATTTTCTAGATGTGGAGAATAGGGAAAAAAACTACCTCACAAACTTGTCAAGTTCCCAAAAAACATCATAGTAAATAAATAGCACAGGAAAATTAAATAGCACAGGAAAAAGCCTACCAGAAGAAACATTAATGTTATAGCTATGAGTTTCCACAGCTCACACATTTCAAATGGAAAACATAACAAAATGCTTCTCTGCATTATTTTTCTCTTTACAGTAGATGTGGTATAGTCTATATGTGCCCACACACCTCTGTGAGTCTGTTCATATTACAGCATATGCAAGGTGAATGGAGTCCGCATTTTCCATGCCTGTTTGAGTTTCTGTCCCTCGCTCTCACACACATAAACACACACAAGGTATACGTAATTTAGATTTAGGAGCAAGTACAATAAAGCTAAAAAAAGGTTACTCAATATTACACATGTTTAGTCTTGGGGCAAATCTTCTCCTAACCGAAGCCAAACATTGGAGACCAGGGAATTCAGCACAAGTTTCCTAGCCTGTCCAACAGATTACTTGTGAAAGCCAAAGTGGTTTGTTGAGAAGTCGCTGCTGAAGAATAACTGAGCTCTGAGTGGAAAGAGGTCTCCTGTGGCAGTTTAAAAAAGGCTGAGGAAGAGGAACAGCTGTTTCTGTATTATCCATTACCTTGGAGCTAATACTGCATCCTTCCTAGCCTTTTTCTTGCTATTCAGTGTATCCCAAGCAACAGTCCCCTGCACCAAAGCGAACGTCCCCATTCCAGCACACGGAGTTCCAGTTCCCCTGTCTTTTTCCCTTACACTGACGACTACTCCACATTAGTGGCAAACCTTATTTCAAGGGTGCTTGCAGGAAGCACTTGCCATTTTAGGGTTTTTGGGTTTGGTTATCAAAGCATTTCATTGCATGTTAAGGAATGCAGAGTGCAGGCAGCTTGATGGCTTTCACAATCATGGCTCCATTTCCTGGTGCTCTAAGGCAACACTTAGCTTTTCACTCTCCAGCCCCTTCTACACTCTACATCTGCTATTCTAATGCCTGCATTCATCAGTAGACTAGTAATAATAAATTTTCTTCTTTCCTTTCTCTTTTTTTTTTTTTCCAAAGGCCCTCCCTTGTGTACACGTTTGTCATTTCTTCACTTTTGACTGCTGACTGGCCAAACCTCCACGAACAATAATTCTGTTATAATGTAAGCCAGGGGCATAGTTGGCTTTATAGTTTGACTGGAAGCAGGTGAAAGGGTGGAAAGGAGATTATTTTAAACTCTTAATCATCACTCATCTTTTTTTCAGTGTTCATTGACCAGTTATAGTGGAAACCATATTTTTTCTTGTGAATCTGGGCACTCTTCCAGACCCTTACTCCTTGGTATTAGCCCAGTGCTTTCCTTGTGAGGGCATTACTGCAGTCTTCTGAATGCAGATCTTTCCCACAGTGCTAGTGACCACTTCCACATGGTCTGGCAAGGTCTTGCACTCAAACTGGTCGCTAAGGTGCCTTCCATCAAAATGTCATTTATGTCGCCAAGACCTAAGAGGCAGGAAGAACAACTGCTGAGGGCCAGAACCACAAGCCCAGTCCCCACATAGTACAGATGAGTTTATGCTATGTGGATGGAAAGTCTAATACGTCAACCATCACTTGAGAAATGCTGTCGAGAAATGCTGAGAGATTCCATTTGATTCAGAGTGTAGGCAGATTAGTTAAAAATAGAGATGTTGGTCTAAGGTAACATCTGCCTTTCTCCCGGTTGCAGCTACATCTGTAGTGAAGTGTGGAGGCAGTTCATGAAGCTGTAGCATGGTAAGGAACAGCTCAGCTGTTAACATCTCCTGTGTAGCATTGATGGGCGCAGTAGGGCTATCACAGAATGACTGAATCACAGAATAATTTAGCTGCAGGGATAAGGAACAATTTTGGCATGAGAGAGGCACTTCATGGTGAAGCACAAATTGTGTGACTACATAAATATACTGATGTTCATCTTAATGGTGCGTCTGTTTTATGGTATCTACGTGAAACTGCACCTACTGTTCCAGCTTTCCTGGAAATGGACAGTAGTCAGGATTTAGTCCATGGAGGGAATTACTTTAGTCACTGTTCTCTTTTACAGCGGAGGAAGCAGACAGCCAGAGAGTTAAGCTCTCTTTAGAAGACATTCTGTTGACATTGACTGATTTATATCAAATACAGTAAAAAAAAGAAGTCATTTGAAATCCGAAATCTAAAGAATACTTAAAGGGGGCCTACAGAAAAGACGGGTAGGGGCTCTTTATCGGGGAGTGTAGTGATAGGATGAGGGGTAACGGTTTTAAACTGAAAGAGTAGATTTAGATTAGAAATTAGGAAGAGATTCTTTTTTGTGAGGGTGTGAGACACTGGAAAAGGTTGCCCAGAGAAGCTGTGGATGCTACCTCCCTGGAAATGTTCAAGGCCAGGCTAGATGAGGTTTTGAGCAACCTGGTCTAGTGGAAGGTGTCCTTGCCTGTGGCAGGGGGATTGGAACTAGGTGATCTTTAAGGTCCCTTCCAACCCAAACCATTCTATGATGACTAAACCTAGAAGAAGAAAACAGAATAAATGTATTGCAGTCACTGAGGTCAGATGAGTAAATGGCTTCTCCTCTCATTCTCTTCATCTTGCTTTTACTGATCTGAGACACTGTTTGAAAGTATTTTGATTATGGGTTTAGATTTTCAGGGGGTTTAGCACCTGAAATTATCTTCAAATCATTACATATTTTTCAGAACAACAGAAGAAGTTTTTTTGGAAGATACAGGCAGAAGTGATGATTATCTAAGATAACAAATACTCAGTAATATAAACTTTTTCTGCTGAAACTTCCTCCTCTGCAATACATAATCCAGTTCTCATTGATTTCAGCGGCAGTTGGGTTTCATCTGATCCCTAGTTATTAAAAAGCTTCCAAAGTTGTAAAAAACCCCAAAGCTTTGCTAGAAATAATCTTTGTTTCCCTGGCAGACTGTAACAATAATAACAATTATATATAAATATGCGTATACACCCATTTCCTTTCCACTTTTATATCTTCAATCATCTGGAGTTCTTCAAGCATTTTATGCAGGTGAGTAAAAAATAATTATCTTTGTTTTGCAGACACATAGGGAAGGTATGGTTAAAGTTGGCAGAAAAAGGGAGAATATTGTGAATTTTTCACTGAGATTAACACATTTTTATGAAAAATGCTATGAACTTCTTTGGCCAAAGCAGGCTGTGTTCAGCATTTTTACCCTTTTTTTCATCTTTCCCAGCATCCCAGCCTCCTTGAGACAGGGCTTGAACTCTCAGGACAATCTGAGCAGTATTCTCAATGTTAAATTGGGCAATTGGTAGAGTGTACCTACTGAGCATGTGTTCTGTCTGTTCAGATGGGACCATATTTAGGTCTGTCATTTCTAAGAGTCTGATTCTGATCCCCTTGCTCCCATCCGCTATGCTATTTCGTACTGCATCAGGTGCGGGTTGGCACAGTTAGCAGGGGCCGGTCTCTCGCTGCCCATGCCTGTGCCCAGGCTGTGCAGACAGGCAGCGTCCCCATGAAAGGGCAGGCAGAAGAGGAGCAATGGGGCATGCAATGCCCAGGAGTGCCTCTGTTTGGCTCCAAGCTGTCCCCTGCCACTTGCCAGCAGGGCACATGTCCTTCTTACCACGTAGCTGGGCAGAGCCTGCTCTTCCACAGCAATGTGGCAGTAGTCCTTCCCCTCTCAAAATGTGTCCTTACCCATGCAGAACTAGCGGTATCTGCAGGGATGATGGCAGATGAGGAAACAGGGAGGACTGAAGGCATTAGCTGCTTCATTAATGTGGCAGGATGCTGGTCATTATGCATCAGTTAGCACTGAAAACACCTGATTTTTCAATCGGTATTATCACATCTTACTTAAGCGGTGAATCTTGCTGTGTGCCCTGTCCTCCTGACTGGTTCTAGAACTTGTTCTTTCCCATGCAATGTTTTCCAAATCTGTGGCTGTTTGCACAGCAGGGAAATATGCTCAAAGCTGCTGTGGTCTCCTTTGGACTATGTAAAGGCATATGGATGTGATCTTGTGATTAAAAATAAAGTTTCCTGTACAGGTTCCTGGGGAAGTACTCGGCTGCTCTGCAAAGGGATTAAAGCTAATTCTAACTAAGGAACACTTTAAAACTATTAGGAGACAGTAATTTTAGCAGTTTTACAGATGATTAAAAAGTCATTTTCTAAAATATTCCCACTGGAGGGTTTTTTCTTTTCTTAAAAGAAAACATTTAATTGCTCCAATCAACCATAACTACTCTCTGTTTATGGTGTAATTTGTATACCCTGATCACAAGGTATATGGCTATTTTTCATATTCTTTATGAATGTATTCATTGCAGTTCCTATTTTTCCTGATAAATTATATTCAGGTCTTGGATGAATTATGACACAGGAAAATCAGGTATCCAGCCAATGTACCGCACATTGGCAGTCCTGCTTGCCTTTAGATCTTGCCTGTGTAATGAATCCAGCACAATTCATGATTTTTCAAGATTACAGTGTTGCATATGGCTGAATACTATTGATATTGCCTTGTGATTTAAGCTGTTATTGCAGCACTTTTCCTTTGCAGCACTCAGAAGCAGGTAAATTCAACAATTTCACCTGGTAAATCAGATTTGGCAAGCGTTTTGACTGTAACATTTGATGAGCAGTGTGCACGGAATGGCAGCTTGGCTGTCACATCGCTGTAGATTTCTCTTGGGATAAACAGCTCCATTTCATTAAAAAACATCTCCATTTCATTATGAAAACAAGTGTCACTATAGGACTTTGAAGTTCATTCAGTATCGAGTGTCTGTGTTATCTCATGTCTCATGCATGGGAGCCACCATTCAGCAGTGTCTTACCATCCATCACTTTATGCTCACTTTCTTGTAGATTTGTTTCCTCACTAGAGTAGACTCCAAAAACACCAGGCACATTTTTGGTTGTATAACTCTGAATCATCTTCTCTTTTTTGAGGGAATTGTTTTGCCCTAAGGACCATTGCAGCCACACTGAGATTCTGCCCACAGTGGAGCATCTCCATAAATGAGCCTTTGGCATGGCACCTGGTACATCCATTTCAGTGAGAAAATAGCTGCCAGTGGTTTGATTACTAGGACCATTCTAAAATTACCTGTTTTCAGGGACCCAAAACCTAACTTTCTCTCAGTATTTTGAATTTCCAGACCTTGCATGAGAGCCCACTGAAAACCAAAACTTCAATATATTGTCTCCAAGAGTTCTCACGGATGTTTTGAAAGCTGGAACGTTTTTATTTGCTTTATAATAGTTCCCAGAAGCACCTGCCAAGGACTGGGTACCCCAGTGTCATAAAAACATGAAACAACAGAGTGCCTGTAAGTGAAAACCAGCCACAGTTCAGAGCAGCAGAGCACCAGCGGCGACTTGTTAGGCTCTTCCCTGCTCATGCTTGTGGTGCCCAGAATGACTTGGTTAGGCCTTTGAACTAGGGAAAAAAAGACTTGATGATGCCTGGGCTTTTCCACAGCATGCCTGGCCCTGCCAAGTTCGGAGTGCATCTTCCCCTTCACTTGTAACCTTGGGCTGGAAGGGGTCACAGTGTTCATGCTGACGCCCCAAACTACATCCACGTTCCCAGATTTCTTGAACGTTTTCCTTACACGCAGTAACCTGTCTAGTCTCCAGGTGGTTCGCTAGGAGAAATGATACCCACACCTGCGTGGCAGGGACTGTAGCCAAGCTTCTGCTGACACAAGCAACATCGTCTTTTTGAGTCATGATGAAAAATTGACCTCACCCAGGATGACTTGTAGCTTTAATAGCTAGAGGACTCATTGCTAATGTGAGATTTGGCCTTTCATTCACCTTCTGGCTCAGCCCACTACAGTCTAATTGTCTACAGGAAATGGGGGGATAATCAGGACAACCTACTGTTAGCCCTTTGCCCACTCTTCATCTTTCTGTGCTCCAGGGCTGCCCCTTTCCCATGACACAGTAGCTTTTGGGAAGTTACAACAGAGAATACCATGTCCAAAGAGAGACCAAGGCTAAGGAAACAATTACGCTGCTGTGTAGTCCCTCCTTTTTCTGTAATAATAAAACCTGACGATGTCTTGTGACAAATAACTACTGAGTAGCTCCACTTTTCATCCTGAAGACTAAATGGTAAATTCTGTGACCCTCTTATCCCTGTGTTTGACTTGAACTGCTGAATCTACACCAATCCCCAAACTTCCATCAAGTCATGATCCCTTTGCCATGGCCCCTTCCATCTGACCTCACCAAAAAATTGCCTTCCTCTTGCCCCTTGACACCTTCCTTTCCCCACATCAATTAATTTTGGCCTCACACCAGTTATGGATGTATATCTGACTAACAGGATAAGATACATCCATGGAAAAGAAAGAGCCGAATTTAAAAGGGTCATAAATAGTTGCCTCTAAAACACGACAGAGGGAACCTCTGACCTTGCTGAAATCAGTGGCAAAACATAATGAAGGCAGGATTTCAGTTTACAACGTTGAAAGAAGAATGCCACCCTTTAGGCAGATTTCTTACTCCTTCCTGCACATTTCTGTATCAGGCTTATAAGTTGCTAATAAAGTTTACAGGATACTTCAAAAACACAAGCAATCTGTAGAAAGAATAATTATTGATCTTTTATGTTAACAGATTTTCCATGAAAGAATCTTAGAGTCCTTTATTCACAATTTCACAGTGCCTTTCAAATATTGCATTTGAATAGTGTTGACTTAAGTCCAAAAAAAGCAAAGAAAAACTAAAATACAGAAGTAAACTCTTATTTCCATTCCTATTAGAGAAGTCCATGTTGGTTAGGTGAATATATAAAAAGGATATAATTCTTGAGCCAATTATATATCTGAAATTCCAACTTCATTCAAACAACCACAAGTTTTGTCATTCTTTTCAATGGAGAGAAAATTTTAGCGTATGGGTGTCCTGAGTCAGATGTGCAGAAATACTTTGTTCTCATTGTGACCCACAGTTAGGCATTTGGGACAAATAGCAGTTTTAGTATTGCCTGAAGTCTGTATCAGCCTAGAGTCGGGTCCAGCTCATGCAGTTGTTTCATACTTTCTGCTCTCTGTGACATCTTTAAGAGAAAGGATATTCTATGAGATCTTTAACAGATCTTTGAGATGTTTAAGAGAACATCCACATTTAGCTAATCTCCATATGAAACCAGCTGTAAGGAGAATCATGGTCCTTCCTCCTCCATCTTTTTTTATGTCAGACCTGTTTAGTTTCACCTTCATGAACAAACCTAAGTCCAGGTAAATAGCTCACAGTTCCATTTTTCATAATGAATGATCCACACAGCTCAAATACTAACCTTAGGCACAAATGGCAGAAAGTTAAACTTGGTTGTGAAGAGTGGCATATCTTGGACCTGTACGTTCAGAGTTCTCTACCCAGATGTTATAGCACACCATGTTACCAGCTTCGTGACCAGCATCCAAGATGGCAGTAGCATATTTGTGGTACTGATAAAATCCATGGTATCTGTATTTGCTAACAAGACTTGCCAAATTGTCTTTTTTTGAATCAGGCTATGTACCACAATAAGTATAACTAACCAAATTGTGCCCATCCAGTACCCACTCAGCCAGCCTGGCCAGAAGAGGAACAAAGGCAATAAACAAAGCAAGCCTAAATCCTCAATCATTGCACCACCGGTTGGCGGCCAAAGCTGACAGAGAAAGCCTAAGGCAAACCAACCAGAATATGCGGCTCTATGCCATCCGTGACCAAGGTTCTGTGAAGTTATCCTGAGATGGTAACTTTTCTGCCTCTGTTTTCTCATCGCCGAAACCTCCGTTGCAGAGACTCCTTGAGTCCTTTAGCTAAGTAGTCTTTCCTGAAAGCTCAGTGTTATAGTAATTAACAACAGCATTTCTCTGTATCCTTACAAGGTATGGTGGACTACCTTGCCTGCTCAAGTGAGTCCTGAAGGAGCGTTGTGGCAGGGTTAAGAGAAAAGAGGAATGCCGGGGTTGAGCTTTTCTGGGAATAGCGGCATGGCCCTTCTTGAATTTTTATCGTACTTTACTGAAAACATTAGGTTCAACTAAGAAACAAGCAGTGTTCTAGCAAGGGAGAAAAAAAGGGAAACAGATAATGAAACAGCAATAACATTGAAAGCAAATTCAGTTAAAGTTTAAATGTTTCCACCCATCTCAGCTTCAGTGTGGCAACTTGACAGTCAAATATTAAACAGCACACCACCTCACTGAATTTTATGTCATTATGGTAACAATGCTATTAAACTTGATATGGTTTTATTTTTAATTTCAATGAAACATATTTCCTGATCTTTTTCATAAAAATGACCTTTGGGAACCATAGCAATATAGGCATTTTTTATTTATCCTGCTGCATCAGCTAATACTTCCAATCAGAAGCTATATTGGAAAGCATATGAAAGCCCTTACAGGGTACTGTATTGTTACGAGCTAGATGTTTTATTAGAACATTTTAAAAGAACAAGTAAAAACTCTCTTTTATGAAATTATTTGACACGTTACTGTGAATAAGATAGTGTGCATGGATCTGCAATCTGCTTTTGCAAAATTTGCTCTGTACTCTTCTTCTTTTCTGGAATTTGGTACCTATTTTTTCTGTTTCATACTGTCTTTTTACAACACATCCTTTTCAATAAGAAAAAAAAAGGCAAGTATATGTATATGTTATCTAAGCAAGGCATTCTTCATCTTTAAAAAAAATAGCATTGTAGATGGCTTTCTGTTATCTGGACAGCATATTGCTAATAATTTCCACTGTTGGTTGTAGTTGCTAGGAACTGTCCAATAGACAGGAACTTGTGCAAGAATCAGGAAAACTCGAAGCCTGGGCTTAACCTGGTCTTCTTACTGCCTTTCTGCATGGACTGTGGAATTCATTGAAGGCAATAGTTTTTAAAATTAGAGTTTTCCAAAACACCTCTGTTTGGAGTTAATGAAGAAAATAAGCCTAAATGACCTAAAGGACACCACAAGCCTTGTTTGTGCTTCAGCAGACTTCGTGACTCCTCCAAATATTTGAATATCAAGCAGCTGTCTAAACTGGACTCACAAACTGCCAGCTCTCAAAAAATTGCAGGCAACTTCTGAAAATACGGACTTTTAAATGCAGGTCCTTAAATCTTTTTTGAATCTTGTCTCAAAAGAAACCCACTCCAGTATTCAGAAAGCTGGGAAAATGGAAAATTGTCAGAAATAATTTGTCTCATTATTAAGCATTCATAAAGCAAGAAGAAAAATATTAGAAAACAGAAAAGAAATGATCCCATCCATATAGCTTTCAAAGCAGATGCAGGTCAGGAATAAAAGGGGGATGGTACTCCACAAGGAGCATTGCTGTGTGGATTGGAAATAGGAATAAATACATAATGTCATAAATACATACAAAGAATTTTTTTCAGAATTGCTATTAATTTGCAATAAATATGCACTAGAGAAGTTCCTTTTCTAACTTACCAAGTGACAGAACAACTAGGAACAGTAGAGACTAAAATTAATTTCTTTCTCTACCGTATTTTAGAATTTAGTGGAAGTTAGTATCAAGATAAATCTAACTCACATTTCTGATAGGATCAAGGATATAATTGACTTGTTGCTAGAATTCTTCTCCACAGTTGTCTTGAATTGTCTGGGTGACCACAAATGGAATTTACTCTATCAGAGTTCTGACTAGAAAACTGAATTTCTTAAAAGAATAAGACAATTTTTTCTTTCACTTATAACATTTCCTAGAAGCCTGTTTCTGTGCTTACAATTTCGGCAGTGTCAGTGTAATAAAAAGAAGAGTTAGATCTATACTACTTTCCACAACATTATTTTGACATCATTATATACTTTTTGGCTTGGATCTTCATTAGCACAAAAAGCTAATTGATTTCACTTACCACAGCATCATACTTTGATTAAATCCTATTTAACAGCAAGTCGCTAGCTTATTGCCAACCCAAGATCATTGTGACAGTCAGGTCAAGTGAGGAATTTGGAAATTTGAGGTACCTAAACAGTTGTAAATACTGTTCTGCAGAAATGCATATGAAGTTGTAAACTAAAACTGGTTCTAAACCCAATATAATTTTCAGGTAACACTACACACAAATCACTGTATGACAGATCCATCCAAAAGTAAGTCCATAGATCGAACAGGTTTGCACCTGCTTACCTTGAAATTTTTAGCCCAGGACATCAATTAGAGCAGGCAGACCTGATGTTCAGCTCTGCTAATGACAAAATGAACTGCTGAGAATCAACCCATTTTTTTCAACAGAATGGGCCAAATGCTGCCCTTAGTTACATTCTCAGGCCTCAGATAACATGAGTATAATTGAAAGCAGTTTTGGTTCAATATTTCTTATATTTTAGAAACTATGGAGCAATCAAACAATATGACCTTTAGTGGTCCACCAAAGAATCAAGTTCTGCTCTGTATGGGATCCATCTAGACTAATCAATATCCTATTATGATCACAGCCTGTTTTTTTATAACTGAGACATACTGGGAACAGCCTGGACCAAACATTTCTCCCTGCAACAGCTGAGACTCAGCAAATTAACAAAGTATTAGCTTGTTAAATCTATGCTTTTCAACAAAATGACATGGAAGTTTAAGCTCTATTGTACAATATGGTACAAACATACCAAATCCTAACTCACTCAAGCACTCTTCATTAAGCCTAATCTCCAAATGGCATCCACAAAGATTTTTTGAGAGTTTACCCTGCTACATCAGTCCATATAAATAATTTAATATAACAAGCTCAGATTAGCTTGTCAGGTGTAATAGGGATATAACAATCATTGGAAGCATGGGATAAAGTCAATATTGGTACAAGGTGTAATTTTTATCTTCAACAACAGAAGACAGAATTCGCTGAAGGAAATCTGAACCTCACAGGAAGCCAATGACTTTCTGTGAGCCAGGATGTTATCCATTGGTTTCAAGCAGCAGGCATGACGGGTAGCATCCTTGACTTCAAGAAATACGGGGTGAAATCCTGCTGTTGAACTCAATGGCATCTCTCCAGCTCACTTCAGCATGGTTAGGCTTTCACTTGTGAGATCAGTGCAAAGGATGGCACTAGAAGTTTGCCTGAGTACACGTGTTGACAAGTAGAGGGGAAAAAGTCACTGGGCCTGTTCCTGTTTTCGCAAAACCATCTCCATGGAAGCAAAGCCAGTGTGTCTCCATGTGCTCTCAGCTGTATTTTAATTCAGGAATAAGGAGGAAAAAGCACAAATCCTACTCAAGGTGCATTTTTCCTTTAGAATAAGCTTGTTTTCTTAAGACAAAATAGCCAACAGCCCTGTTATTAAAATCAATGACAAACTAATCTCAGGTCATAATTGGCCTTTGATTTTCAAGATGCCCATTTTTACGGTAAATGTTGCCTTTAACTAAATCACTGAAGAAGAAATTTAGTGAACTTGTAGATCAGATTAACAAAACGGTTTCACTTGTTTGCACTCATATCCTGTTAAGGCTTGCACATCTGCGTTTTACCATTTAAAGATATTACACTAGCTATCATGGCAACAGTGGGATGAAAGATTGCTATACCACTCGTGCATGGGTTGTTTTGCAGCGAGCCAGGTCTGTGAAGGGGGTTCGGGACGGGGGTTCTGCAATGCCACATTCTTGTCACAGTGTGGTGCTGTGCAAGGAGATGACCCCGGTCCCTCACCACCTGCCCATCGCAAGGTGCTGGGGGTGCGTTTGCTAGCAGGAGGCTTGTGGGTGGCTCTGGCGTGCGGGGTCTAGAGCAAAGCCACTCATTTTGTGAGTAAGCAGCTCCTTCTTCTCTTGGCAAGCATGTTTTGTGTTGCTCTTGTCACCTGTGCTCAGGGTGAGGAACAAGTTTGCTGCTCTGCCCGTGGAGATTTCAACTCTCTCCAGAGCCTACGCGTTGGGTTTTGGGAAGGGAATTTGATATAACTAGAATACTTTAGCAGGATACAACTCTTCAGTGAGTCCATCCCTCTTGGGCTTGCGTTTCTCTGTAGTGGTCACAGGAAGTCATGAAGAAAAATTGGTAGATGTAAAGACTTTTTATTTAAGCTTCATATTGCACCATATTTAATATGTCTTTCCCTGGATATTTGTTTGTGTTAGGAGTAGCCACTAGAGAACTGAGGAAAGAAAGAAGGACCTTTGGAGTCTTTCAGACTTCTGTATGAACTTGGTAATGTGCAAAACAGTCTGCATGAAACAGTGGGTTTCTTCCCTTCCCCCCCCCCCC
>Ga0065711_1038097_pt1 | contig 19168 bp, 9 predicted proteins | sample Hoacrofraction12_FD_59098 | JGI IMG/M metagenome (GOLD analysis project Ga0065711, IMG submission 59098) | Hoatzin crop microbial communities from Cojedes, Venezuela - Epithelial fraction 12 v2 (version 2) | ecosystem: Host-associated > Birds > Digestive system > Esophagus > Crop | place... | reverse complement strand
CCCCCCCCGTCTGCTCTAGTTAAATGGTTTATTAACACTCTCATTTGAAGTTCTTGGCTCTTTCTAAGTTTTTTTTATGAAACCTTGCCTTTTTCTGTTTCTTGCAATATCAGCAATGTGCTGTGTGGAACTTGAAGGGGTAATTTCCACAATAAAACGTTCTCTTCCCCTTCCACTAGCTTTTTATTTTTGCTTTTTTTTTTTTTGTTTTTTTTTTTGGTTAAGGGTTTTTTTTGTGTGTGTATATTTTTCATCTACCTCTCTCTCTTCCTCTGGATTTCCATATAGGTCAGCCTAGGTTTAAATCTTTTTAAATGTGAATTTTACTCTTGAATTTGCTTACACTTTCAGATATCCTTTTCCTCCTTATCTGATTATGTGTGATGTCTTTAAATGCTGCCATTCTTCTGAATCTCTGTCCCAGTACTATATCACCTAAATAACTTCTTGCCTGAAATTTAGAACTGATGTTTTCTTTTCTGTCCCCATAGATCCTTTGGCATAATCATGATTCTTTGGCTTGCTTTGTCTGTTCTTCAGTTCTTTTCTTAATTAACTGGTACTTCTTCATGGTCTTCCTTGTTCAGTTGCACAGGTTTCCATGAGATCCTGCATTCTTCTGCCTTTGTTCATGGCGAACATCCAAGTTCAAACATACTCAGTATTCTGTTTCTCGTTTTTATCTTATTGGTATCACAAGTGTAATGCATGCTTTTCCTAGCCACTTGCTAAATAATTTCTGTGACTGCTTCTTGACCTTGGGAGTCCTCTGCAGTTTAAACCTTTCAGATACATCACCATATGCAGGTGGTCGTAAATCTTGCAAATATTATGCGAAGCTGTCTCTAATGGATACTCTGCATAGACAGGAAAGGCTAAATACTTTTCCAGCCCCTTTTTTCTCCTCCCCTCCACCCCCACACACCCAACTTTTTTTGGTAATGGTTCATTTATCCTGATTATTTTGGCCATTTTGGCACTCGTCACTCTAACTCATTTTCGTCTCTTTTACTCCTGAACCCATGTCTGTGATTTTCATTCACTTGCAGGGTATATGTCATCTTCAGTCTGTAATACCAGCTTCTGTCACCTATGGATTGCCTGTTCAAGTAGTCGTATTTGTTTCTTCTCTTTCACCGCTTGCATCTGGAGGACTTGGCAAGCTTTCTGTTAGAAATACCATCTTGAAACTTTCTTCTGATCTGTATTAAAACTGATAATGGCTAGACTGCTGCTTATCATGCTGATGTTTCTGTTATTTACTGTTCTGTGTGCTTGTACTGACCCTTTACATTTTTTTTGATTCAGCGTGTGTGCTCAGTACAATACAGTTGTAGTTTAGAGTGCTTTAATAAAAAATGGTATTTCAGGAGAGTTTTTTAAAATACTTTGAATAAAATGGTTGGACTTTACTGTCTGATTTGCAGTTGGTTCGGCTCCAGATGGACACCCAAACTGAAGTTTTTAAACAGAAGCATGGCTTCTGCCATTAGCAGGGTTGGGGTTGCAGACTACGGTAACATACTTTAATAGGTATTCGTTAGTTTACCTAATTTTTGTTTTCCTTCATATCTGTAATTTAAGACAGGATTAAGAAAAATATTTCTGAAAATGAAGTAAATTTATACTTCTTAATTAAATATTTAGAGTGCTTTTCCTTTAACTAGGAGAATGGCGTGTAGAGCTTTTTTCATTATCACTCCTGTATGCCCAGCAATTAGTGATATTCATGGAGCTTAAAATGGATAAGTACTATGAATACTGAGTTTAGTGGGATTTCATACTGCAGGGCGAAAGCATACTCAGCAGAACTTCCTTGGCAGTTTAGATTTCCCCATAAAGACCAAACTGAGTTGTCTTAAATGTAAAGGCAAAAATTAATCATCTGCAAATACCTTGTAATAGTGGAAGTGAGAGAATGAAGAGAAACAATACTGTGTGAAGTGAATCTTGAGCCACGTTCAATGTTGGTTGCTGCTGACTATTCTTAAACTAAACTGCATCAGTATTTTCATGCTAATTTTTTTCATTTGATAATTAAGTATCATTGTGTTGGAACGTAATCTTTTTTGTGGAAGAGGCTTTCTTAATATTTCATGTTTTTAAAATATTTAAGGCAAGTAAGTACTATCTTGGAAGGAATTTTATCACTTGATGGTAAAGCTGATCTGCTATGTGGGAAACACAATACAGCAGCACTGACATTTCTGGACAAACATCTTGATTTTATTCTATATTTAACATAATTATTTTACCCTTTCTTACAGGCAGTGGCTTCCCAAATCCAAAATGGTTCCCCTTGGGATAGATGAGACCATAGACAAGTTAAAGATGATGGAAGGACGTAACTCAAGCATACGAAAAGCAGTAAGAATTGCTTTTGATCGTGCTATGAATCACCTGAGTAAAGTCCATGGAGAACCAGTCAGTGACTTCAGTGATATTGACTAACAGAGATTTTACCAAGGCATGAAAAATACCACACAGACTTGAACTCTACTAATGAACCTCTTTGTCTAAAAGAATGTATTGAAGATACACACCCTTAATTGTTGATTCAGTGGCTGAGTTCTGCAAACTTGAAATAGTTGAGCAGTTCTTCTAAATAACCATTGCCATATTGATTAATGATTTTATCGTGTTGTAGTTTGGAGGATTTTCCACTAAACTTGTTAAAATGTCTTGTTCATAGTGTTCATAATTGTACATAAATGTATATTCAACACTTAACTTATTCTGATTTTAGAAGTAGCTCTTTAATTCCTTTTATAATTTTGCTCGGGAGGGAGTTGGTTTTTGTTTCTATGCTTTTTACTTTTTTTGTTTCTTTATTTCTGAGTTTAAGTTACCTAAGCACCATCTTCCAGCTTGAGGTGTTTAGTGGATCTGAAAGCCTAATATCAAAATGGCATCAAATATATTTTGTTTGCCTAAATCATATACAATATGGTGCTGCTTGTATCATTTCTTCCTTGGTCTGTAGCTTCTGAAAAAGACTTCTGAATGTTTGTGTAAATCGTTGCTCTTTGCACAAAGTACCACATATTTAAGATTGATGTAAATTTACAGTTACAAATATGTATTTTAAGAAAGGAAGTTGCATTATTTTGGAGGGTACTTTGTGAGAAAGACATCAAGAAAAAAATTATACTATGTACATCACTTGCAAATCACCAAAAACACTCCATTGTTGCCCAAAATAACTTAAGATTGTTTTTGTTTTAAACAAACCTGGCTTAAAGCCTTCAAGCACATTATTTCTTTCAAAACCATATCCCATTTATCTCCCATTGATTTAATATTGTTGATATGTGTGCCTCCCTCTGTTTTATTTATTGTAGAAAATGTATTAATTTGCTTTATAATGAAAAATAAAATTGACAAATATATTGATATGCATTTTTATACAGGCACATGAGAAAACAACTTGCTTTGGGAGAAAAATGTATTGGAAATTGTATAAAATAACTTGATGGTTTGTGTGTAATTTGATTTTTTTGTAACTTGTAATCTTTTGTTTCCAATGAGGAGATTTATGTAACTTTTAATTTAGAACACTTTGGTAGCAATAGAAACTTTGGATACATTTTTGTATGGTACATGTGATGTATATAGAATTAGTACTTTATTTTTATTTTTAAGAAGTAAAGCATTATGTTTGGGCAAGGGGAAGGAGGAGGGTGGGTTTCCAGAACTCATTTTTATATTAAAAAGAAAAAAATAAAGTCAAGATATTGATTGTTGTAGCTACTTTATTCCTAACTTCACTGAGATGCTGAATTTGTAACAATGAAAATGGCAAGAGGTATGTTTGCAATGTGATTTATATTGACTCCATTATTTATAAATGCACTGTGTTTGAACTCTTTTGCAGTGATATCTTAAATACTGTACCAAGTTATATAATATGAAACACCAAATAATGCATCTGAATGCACGAAGTATTTATGCCCAGCTTTTTTATAAAGGATTAGCAAATACAGCAAAACCAATACTTTTTAAATCTTTTTTTAAAACTCATTGAATAGCATACTTCATTGTTAAACCTGCTTGAATCTTTATTTTAAAGGGACAATTACTTTTTAAATAGTTTTTAATGTTTTTATTCTCTATTGTTTGTAATACCCCCCCTTAGAAGCTTGAAATAAAATTTCTTTCTCAACTGTTAATTTTGTCCTGAATTTAGCCCCTGAGATTTTACTGTAGTGCCCATTTTCTTACCCCGTGACTGAGCTGTTACAGAGGCACTAGTTCAAGAACCTGCTTGCTTGCTTGCTGTGGCACACAGTATCGTCCTTACTGAGCCCTCTGCATGGTAGGTATTCTAGCTAGCTACACGAGCTGAGACCAGTTGCCTATAGTGGACTCTCAACAATTACAGAGATGAGTTGGATCATTTTCAGAAATGACTGAGCAAATAATTTTCTCAGTCTTGACAGTAAACACGGCTTTAAGGGGAGAAGTGATGGCAGGTATCCTGTAAGGACTGTGCTGTATCCTGTAAGGGTGTGCTGCTGTGATAGAAACAACAGCTGCATCAGGTAGAAAAATAAAATTTGGTTGCCTTAAATGGAGCTTCTGTGTAATGACTTCAGGGTTATGCTATATAACTATGCTCATCTTTGAAGGAAATAGAGCTTAATTTGTGCAATATTGAGACAGTAGAATCACTTGTCATCTGTTAGGATTGCCTATTAGAACTCTTCAAAAAAATGGCATGCTTCAGATTTTACTTCAGACTTGTTCCACCAAATAAGACTCAAACTGGCGTGTGTGGAACTGGATTATGAGTCACTGCCTCATTCTGTCAAGCAGAGAAAATTGGTTTGGAGCTCTCAGACCTTGGAAAGCTGAAACTGCAGTTACAGGAGGAGTTGGAAGGTGGTAGTTTGGTACTTGTATGATAAGAATTTTGATATCTGTAAAGTATGTATGAAGTCCCAGTGAAAAAAAAAGTGTGTACACCATTTCAAAATGATTCGTTGGAAGGCTTCCCAAGTTCTCAGCTGCTGATGGTAGCAGCATAGAAGGAGGAAAAACGCGCTCCTTTTTTTGAAAACAAACAGAGCATTAATTTCATTATTCTGTAACAAATTGTTTAATCATGTCTCAAGTGAAAGCTTTAGTTTAAATTCTGTTTAGACTTCCAAGTTGCATTTTCTGGCTTTTATCTTCAGAGGCAGCTCTGTCAGTTCTTGGAGAAGGTAAATCTGCTGCCTTGATCTTACAGGTGTCTTGGAGAATTCTGAGCTGGAGAACTTCACTGGTTAAAAGCAGCCTGTTAGGCATCCTAACAAACCACTGTGCGTTCTTTTGATGAAACTGGCACAAAAGGCTAGGTTGCTTTCCTTTTGGGTTTGTGGTGGAAGCTGTCCCAGGAATTCCCCCCAGATGCTGTCTGGAGGTTGTAGCGTGGCTGTGGCTATTACTGTACTGTCTTACACGCACGTCGAGTATTGTCCAGTGGCTCTTCAGATGGGGTTCAAGTCTAAAAGGCTTGTCAGTCTTCAGTGTGGCTTACGTGTTTTTAAGGGATTTCATACCTGTTTAGGAAGGGAAGCCCGAGCTCCAAAACGGCTTTATTTCCAAATGCGAGGGCATAACCGGGTACAGCAGTCAGATGAATACGTGCATATCAGAATGTGCTGCGCTGCATTTTAGACCAAGTTCTTCTATGACACCATGAATAACATAAATCATAGAGTGGAAATTATTATTTTAGTGGAGGGGAAAAAAGGGACACCATGTTGTATCTTGCTGATGCCTTGGGGACTGCTAACAGCAGTAAATAAATGGTGTAGATGTGCATATTCACTACTCCATTCTGGTGCGGTAGTTTCATGCTCGTACAGTGTCAGAATCCCAGGTTTGTCTTCTCTTGTATTGAAATGTGAGAAATCATGTTATATTTAGGGAAAAAATGTGGCTAGAGAATGGCTTTTTTAGAAAAAAGTTTGTTACCAATACAGTGATTTTTTTTTTTTTCTTTTAAATGTTTGTTGATTGTGATTTTGTATTTTTCACACTAGAGGGAGTAATACACACAGACCATCGACATTCACGAAATTGGTATTTTCTTTTCAAAATGCTGCTATTAAAACTTCTTGCTGGTAAACAGTCGTTTCCGCTTCTAGTATTTGTAGTCCCTTAAAAATAGCTTTTTCTGATGTTCTTGTTGTAAGTGGGCCATTCTGGGAATGCTTATTTTTAACTGTAGAGCTAGTACAGAGAAAACAACCCTGCATTTTCCGGCTGTCTTACTTTGTGCCTGATTGCTAGTGACAGCCAAGTTACTTTTCACACTTTTATTTAGGTGTTGATTTTTCTTTTCCCAGATGTGCTGATATGGGTGCGTTCTATAGTGTTAGAAAATGACTCACAGCTGCTTGCTGCTAGTGAGGCAGTGCACATCAAACACGCAGCAATTGCCAATAAAAATGTTCGTGTTGGGAGGTAAAGGTGCAAGAGGAGACAACTGCTCTGTCCTGCAGGCTGGCAAAGGAAGGTTGTCGTGAGGATATTCATGAGGCAATTAAATAAACTTAGCTCTGACGCGTGATCGTGGGGGTAAAGGTTGTTACCTATGTAAGGAAAACACTTTTTAGTCTAAAAGGGGATTTCAGCAGTGCAGAAATAAGGCTTTTTGTAGTGTCTGACTGGAAGAACTGTACATATACATTTTGTGTCGCATTGTTGAAACTCAAATTGGTATATTTTTTTCTAGTTTCCATTACTCCCTTTTCAATCAAAGATCTTTAAACTGACTCACTTCATTCTATAAGATCTCTTAAAATACGTTTGTCTATTTTGAATGTGATTTATTATTAGTTACTTGGTTTTATTACTTCAGCTGCTGTAAAAATGTTGAGATGTATGTAAATAAACTATAGTTTAGCTGATCTTTAATAGGTAATGAAATGTTTATAGTCTTTGGTACTGTGTAGGATCGAGCAGCCCTGTGCACAGCTTGCTGTACACAGTAGGTGTCACCCAAATCCTTTGGTGGTTGCTCTGGGGAAAAGAGTAATACTTTCATCCAAGAGCATGCGTAAAGGCATCTGTGAACTGAACCCATCCCAGACTTCTTCATTCCTCCTAAGTGTTCTCACATTTTTCTGTAGCTGGCAAATGAATCTGCATCAGAATATGCTTCTCAAAATCTTCTAAGCATAATGTTACATATCATAGCTTTAGTTTGTTGACAGACAGGACTGTTGAGTCTTTACCTCATTTTATATACCATCATACACACTCTTAACAGTTACAGAGGCTTTTTTACATTCTTCTGCTGACCATGAGATTTACAAATTACGTCCATGATTGATATTCTGTTTCCTTACCTGACTGGGAATTGAGCAGTATGAAGTAAGGAAGAGAAAATTTGAGGCACCTGATACTAAGCAGATACACTGGAAATGTTTCACTTTTGGCAGTGAAAGATTTCCTGGATATCACATATTACCGTGGACAAGATTAGTCCTGGTTTTTTGGAGCTGGGGTTATTGACTCTGAGGGGTTTAGGTATGATAAGTGGAAGATTGCGTCAAAGTGCTAAAAACTCCTTCTGCAAGGATGGAGACACCACAAACTCTCTGGGCAAGCTGTGCCAGTGCTTGGTCACCCTAACAGTAATAAAGTGTTTCCTGATGTTCAAGCAGAACCTCTTGTATTTCAGTTTGTGGCCATTGTCTTTGGCCCTGTCACTGGGCACCAGAGCCAGGCTCTGCCTTCTTTGCACCCTCCCTTCAGTTCTGTATATTTATTGATGAGATCCTCCTTCTCCAGGTTGAGCAGTCCCAGCTCTCTCAGACTTTCCTCACAGGAGAGATGCCTCAGTCACTTAATCAACCTTATGGCCCTTCGTTGCACTCGCTCTGGTATGCCCATGTCTCTCTTGTAGTGGGGAGCCCAGAACTGGACACAGCATTCCAGGTGTGGCCTCACCAGCACTGGGTCGAGGGGAAGCATCACCTCCCTCAACCTGCTGCCCGTACTTTCTCTAATGCAGCCCAGGGTACCATTAGCCTTCTTCCTGAGGACTGTCTTATTTCTCAGTGTGCAGAGTTCACAAAGGGTTTGTAACACTTTAAATTAGTTTAAATTATAAGGCACTGTGGGGAGTGTAGGAAGTTGTGAGGAAACCACTTGTGTCTTCTGTTCTCAGGACTCTTTTAAAAAAACAATTAAAGATTATGATGATGTTCCTAAAGTGCTGCTTCTTAAAGTTTTCTCTTTAGCATGTTTGTATGTACAATTTTATAATGAAAATAATTAAGACAGATATCATTTTATGTTGTAAGACAAAGATCACTTAAAAAGAAGGAAAAAAAAAAGAGCCAGTTTTATTTACCATGTTTTTCTTTTAGAATAATTCTGATTTTTGATGCTACCATCAAAATTTGTTCTTCCTCAGTTGCTTCTCTTTGACTGAAAACAAGTGTAACAGCAATGTACCTTAGGAAGCAGGGAAACAGAAAAAATCACAAGACGTTACACAGAAGAGAGCAGATATCCTGGGGTTTGGACAATCCCTGTCAGGGTGCTCTGTGCACTATGCAGCAGTGTTCCCTGCTGTGATTCATGCAGTGCATAAACACGGGGGCCAAGAAAGAAAGAAAGCTTTCTACAACAGATTTGACATACGGCCATTGAAGCAGTGGGGTAGAGGCAACCGGGCGTTAAAATTTAACTGGGCAAATCAGCAAAGAAGGTAGCTTAAGAATTTTGTGACAGGAACTATGTAACTCAGTTGTTTGCAGTGACAGATGATTGCCCTTGATAGCCCAGAAAGTCTCTTCAACGCTGTGTTGCTGCTTCCTAATTGTTAAGCTGCCTCATGACAGGTAAATATGTCTTGGTTTTGGCTTCTTAGCTAGTTTTCATAAGTCTAATTCTACTATGAACGATTTTCCCCGTCTACTCCCAATTCATATGTTAAAATAAAGCCAGAAGAAGTCATCAGAATTAATGGTTCCGGAGATGGGGAAAGCGAACATGCTGCTTTTTTCCTCTCCTATTTTTTGTTTATTTACTCTCACATTCTGTTTATTATTTACTTCACAGTATTTTGCATTCTTCTAAGGGTAGTTGTGGTGGTGTTTATATAAGGCGTATCATTAAGAGGTATAAAAGCTCTAGTTTATTAAAGGTAATGTTATTCTAGGTAAATAAAAATCTGTAAATCAATATTGTATTTTCTTTCTGTTTTTCAGAAAATTGTCTGGAATGGAGTGAAAAACACTTCTCATCAAAATAAGCACTGAGAGAGAACCGTTAGCAGTTAGAGATGTTACTGAATTATTTGATTTATCAGACTGCATCTGTCAACCAGAAAATACAAAAAAAGGCAAATAAACCTGAATTTGACAAACAACAGTAAAACAGATATTATTCAGAAAGTCTTAATTGCTAGGCAAGGAAAAGGAGTCTTCACAGAAAATGAGGGCAGAGTTCTCAGTTTAGAGTCAGAATTAAAAAATAAGGTCAAAGACAATAGCAGCAGTGACAATAGTCCCAATGGACAATAGTCCCATGACACCTCCTCCAGAGCCTTGTATGCCAGGGACTCTGCTCATGCTGCTGTCTTGTTACTGCAATTGCTCTAAGTGTCTATCAAATCTCCCATGCTTCATATACGCTGCTTGCATAAAAATAAACCATTAGCATTTTAACACCTCAGCAATAAAAAGTTTTGGCTTTGAAAACTCTGATCTTGTTTCATATTTAACATTCAGTATTTTGTGACACTATCTTCTATGTCCAAGGTTACTCGAGTTGACAGTGATGTATTCAATCAGTCCTAGGGTTTGGTGAAGTTAATGAACTACACAGGTCTGGTTTATTACCTGTCTTTCTAAAAATTAGTTCTGGGGACAGTCTGAAGTTCATATTGGCGCCTGTATTCAGCTGTCTCTTTAATGTTAGCCCTATGTGTACAATTACCAGCTAAAGAACGAACAGCATTGGAAAGTGGAAAAATAGTTACAGAGCTGAAGATGAACCTGCTTAGCTGTCGTGTTTGCAGCGAGAGAACATGTGAAATGTTTGCAGTAGATGTTAGTCCACTCAAGTGCACACTATCAGATTGTCACTATCTTTTCTGACCTTCATAGGATCTGTTATAAAATGAAGCAAAAGGCTGTACAGATATAACTTTAGATGACCACTTAACTGATTAATTTGAATGCAAACGGGAGGGAAACAAGTTCTAGAGCAAGACAAAAGCAGTACATGACTTAGTGCTACTGCTGCTGATGTTAAGTTAGTTTTGGTAAAGATAGAAACCTTCTGTTGGTGGAAAACTATTTAGTTTAAAGGACTGAGAGAAACTCTGTGTCTCAAAGGATGGTAAGAAAAAAACTTAAGAAAATAGCTTAACTGGAATCACATGTTGATATGTTGGCCACATGTAGAACTGTGCAACAACCTGTGAATACTGCCCATAGCTGACAGCACAGGTGAAATCCTCTTTAGATCATGTATGTAAGTCTACAACAAAAAAATTAGCTGGGATGGCCCCATACTGGAGTCAGTTATGCAGAACTAATCAATAGATTGTCATGTATACTTGATGTGCGCATAGGTGGATACTTGTGTATGTGGTATTGTGAAATGAATAATTAATAACTGTTAAAGGGAAAAGTACTTCCACGGCTTGTGTTCAGTTTTATATGATATTGCTTACCATGCTGCTTGGGCTTCTGATCTCTTGCTTGTGTTTGGTCTGGTATTGCACCGTGCCCCACACCCTGCTGGGCTTGGCTGTAATTTAGAAGCAACAGAAGAACATAGTAGCGAGTGTTGTTACCTCTGGCTAACAGATCGGGGAGCGAAGCAGAAACTTGCTGAGTTGTCCAAGGACAGCAGAAATTCAGTAACTTGTCCAAGGCTACAGAGGAAGCCTGGGACAGTGCTAAAAAATGAACTGAACACACCTCTGCTTCAGCTGCCAAATGATGGCTTCTTTTTTAATCAGCTGATAAATTTGGCACTTAATCACTAACTCAGCCGCTCAGTGAATTTTGTTAGAAAATAGAAGTGTGGTGGGCTGACCCTGACCAGCAGAAAAGTACCCGCTCCGCTGCTGCGTCACTCCCTGCTCCCAGCAGGATGGCGGAGGGCACAGGAAGAGTGAAAGTGGAAAACTTGTGGGTCGAGATAAAGACAGTTTAATAAATGAATATGGAGTATGCCTTTGGCCAGTTCAGGTCAACAGTCTTGGCTGTGCCCCCTGCCAGCCTCTTGCCCAGCCACAGCCTGCTCACTTGAAGGCGCAGAGTGAAAAGCAGAGAAGGCCTTGATGCTGTGCAAGCACTGTTCAGCAATAGGCGAAACACTGGTGCGTTATCAGAGCTGTTTTAGTCACAAATCCAGAACACAGCATGATACGAGCTGCTGCGAAGAAACTTAGCCCCATTCGAGCCAGACCCAGTACAAAAAGTTTGATGTTTTTCAATCTGGTTTCATCTTGCATCAGCATCAAAAGTCTTGTTCTGATAAATATTTATGTTTATTTTTAAGGCAGAATTCCTCTAACCTCTTGTCAGAGTAGTCAATAGTGCTGCAGTCAGAGCAGTCCCGTGGGATATGGGAGACTCAGATTTAAGGTTTTGCTTTGGACTTGGCACAGATACTTACCTGTGAATGCTCTGTGTCCCGTTTGCATCCTGAGGACATTGAACTTGGGCTCCTGTTACCCCAACCATCCATCCTGTAAATAGGAAGTCTTCTTAATAAAAGCCTTGTTGAAATGAATATGCTTCAATGAAAAATTAAAATTGTTACAAAAAACAGCTTAATAGTTTTATCAATAAGTTTCTCATCAGGACAATTATTTATCCTGGCCTCTTATCTACCTATAAATCTTGACTCTACCTAATCTCTACTCATGTGCTGCAGATGTGAGGCACAATATAAAACTTTTTTTTCTTAAAACAGATGCTAATTGATGCTAGTCTACTTACTACTATATTGACTGCTGGTACTAGTTGTTCCCAGTACACAATCTGTGCAGGGATGCCCTGACAGGATTGAAATAAAGAGAAGTTCTACTGTGCGTCCTGGGAGTTTGCAGACTACCACAGCAAATAATTAGTGCGTGTAGTTAAAGAGTTTAAATTTATCTGTGCTGTGTTTAAAGTTATGGGGTTTTACCATTCTCTGCTTCATCATTTAGAAGCCCTAGTTCCATTTCTTTACATGCAGATTGAAATACGAATGTTTTAACATTCCATAGAAGTTCATTTTATACTGCTAGATCTCTAGGCAAAAAGATGACAGGTTGTTAAGTGTGATTCCCGAAATGTATGTTAAAGTAGCAAAAAGAGAAAAAATAATCCCTTATTTTGGAAAAGCGGAGGCACCGAGTGTTGATCAAATGGTAGCACTAAATTAGCACAATAGTCTTTAAGGGATATGAGTATCTCATTCTGATGGATGAGTTGCTCATTTAGTACGAATACACTACAAAGACATAGAACTACGGTAGGCAGAATTTTCTTGTGGAAAATTTTTCTCGTTAAGACCAGCTTATTGTGAATACACAGTAAAATTATAAACTGCTTATATATCTTTCACAAACATAATTTATTTTCACTAAATGAATACAGCCTTAGTTAAATAGTTCTCCCTCGGGGGTAAGATATAAATACCTTCATGGGCTGAATTTTGCCCAAACTTAAGGTTTAGGCTAAAATTCATATTGTATTCCTGAAGAATTACAGCCATGGACCAAAATTTTTGACAACAAAAAACTGCGCCTAACTCTTTTACTCTTTCAAGGTTGTTTGCTTGTTTGTTTTGCTTGTTTTAAAGGAGTTGTGGAAATGCAAGCACAGAAAACTTGTTCACAGATAGTTTGCTTGATGTAAGTGAACTGAATTGTGGACAAGCTAAAATGCTGAAGATAGGTACCCTAATAGCTTGGAAAGGTTTAGCCTAATGCACAGTAGACCTCCTTTGTTAGTTAATAAGAAGAATTATTGTAATATACAGGGGGGCTGCTCTTGGGTAAACGGAGCCGCTGCCAGCCTGCTCCAAAGTCCACTGTTTTCACAATTCCCACAGGCCCAAAGATGAAGACTGGTCTGGACGTAGGTTATATGTGACCATGCTCCCCCACCCTCCGCTCATGCCTTATGATTTCTGACAATCTGTCTCAAGGGTGGAACTGAAAAGTAACTGCCTGGAGACAGAGGTGGAGAGGGCGTGGCCCTGCCTTCCATTTTGTCTGTCTTCCTTCATCTTCCAGATTTCACATGGATCTGTTTTTAACAGGCATTCTCAGGTTTCCCCGTGGTTGATTTTCTTTCTGCTTCTCCACTTTGAGAGAAAAAATTCTCTCTGAAGGAGGTAAACAAGCTGAGCAAATCATCAGCACGGGCCTTTCACCTTGCATGGTGGGAGATTAAGAGGACGCACAAGCTTCAGTTTAGCTAGAGCCTGCTCTGTACGCCCCAGCAAGCCTGCTGAATCGTAGAGTCATAGAATCATAGGTTGGAAAAGACCTCTAAGATCGTCCAGTCCAACCATCCACCCAACACCACCATTCTTACTAAACCATATCCTGAAGTGCCACATCTACACTTTTTTATGAAGTAGGCGGTCTTAATGTTTAAGAGTAACTCTAAGGCATTTACAACTACATAAAAATACATATCAAATAAGAAATTTTAAAGTAGCTATTTGATTGGATTACTTGTATTAACTTTTTAAAAACAATATATTTTACAGAAAAATACAAGTCTGTGAATGTAACCAAGGTGATGGAATCAGTTAACCATAAACATGAACAATGCTGCTATGTCCCTTGTACAGCCCTACCCGTCTGGACATTAGGTCTGGGAACAGAGGGTCTAGTCCCTAGGTAATCATTAATGTTAAACAATAGTGGTGGAGGGGGATTTTTAATAGAAATAGCACTACCTAATAGTTGCAGGTGCATTCGTGGTATCTCTCTATTGTGTAAATTAACTGAAGCAGAGAGTCTTACATCTCCCACCAAAGAAGTTAGTTTTAATTAAAACTAAGAGTAGCCTAGAACCGGTCAAGATGACCTTGCCGCAGGGACAAGAGCCAGAAGAGGACTGAGCTTGCGCAGAAACAGGGGTCAATCAGCGGACACCATGATGAAGAGGATGAGCCTTCATCTTGCGACTCCCAACGACCACCACTAGGAGGCACTGCGCAAGCGCGGCTGGGAGGAGCGTATGGAAATGGACTAAATTTTACTATAAAAAGAATAAGTGATGTAACCTGATGAATATGTATATTTTGATCTATATAAACTGCATAGAAAAAATACGAGGTATGCACGTTCGGTGGAATTATCCCCCGTGCATCCAGCGCTGCAATAAAGAATGCCTGCCTTTTAACACTACATTGGTGTTACGACGTTTTATTCCCGGATTTTCGGTGACATGAAGATGCTGATTTCTAGACAATATGCGACAACTAGCAGTTTGAACAGAGCAAATATACACAAATAACGTAAAGGTAATTAAAACATTTCATTATTCAGTAAATATGCCTGCATTCTGCAAAGTAGAACAGATTCATGTTCACTTTGTTTTGGTAAATTAATGCTTTTCAGATTAACGCCTCTTTTGGGATGATGGAACACTTCTATGAAAATATTAGAATATGTAAAACTGGTTGTCTTTCACTCATTTTATCACTATTTTGCATTATTTCATTCATGCAGTCCAGAAATGAGAGGCAGTTTGCAGCGTCCTTCAACTTTAACTGCAATCACAGACTGCATTTACTGCTAACGATATCTAAGGATCATCTAGATAATAGCAATGTCAATAGGCCTTTGGCAGAGAAAGCTGATAATGTTCTAACTAAATTATGAAAGTTAGCTATTTAGAAGATCGTGGGAAGCACTAGGGTGTGACAGGATTAAATCCTGACCTGTGCTCTAAGGAAGATACGCTGGCCAAGGTTAAATCTCTAGGGCAAAAGTATTAAACAACTTTTGCAATTTTAAAAGCTTATTTACAGAAAAGGTCAGTTTGCTGAACCTCAAGCGTCCATGAAATAGAGAAATTTTAACGCTGTTTTTGTAAATGAGTATTATGGAGTCCAAGATAGACCTTTTAGTTAACCCATTGTATTGGGCTTGCACAGCAAGGTTTTGGTAGCAGGAGAGCTACAGGGTGGCTTCTGTGAGAAGTTGCCAGAAGCTTCCCCCATGTCCAGCAGAGCCAATGCCAGCCAGCTCCAAGACGGACTTGCTACTGTCCAAGGCCAAAGCCCATCAGCCACAGTGGTAGCGGCTCTGGGATAACATATTGTAGGCAGGGAAAAAACTGCACCACAAGAGCAGCTGGACGAGAGGAAGTGAGAGACAGAGCGGCTCTGGTGGGCACCCGGCATCCAGCCAGGGTCAGCCCCCCACACCAATCGAGGACGAACCCTCGTGGTCCTGGTAGTCTGGCAGTAACCATCCAGGACGGATTCTGTGCCCTGCTTGAGTTTGCCAAGAAAACTGTATGCATCTCTGTCTCATAGCTAAGGCGCAACTGGATAGTTTTGGTTTGGTTTTCTGGTGGAGCTGCTCAACTCTGGCAAATTTTAAAGTGTTTTTGCAAAGACTCATGCTATAGGCCAGGGAACAAACATGAGATATAGGACATTTGGATTCCGATTCCCTGCATGACAAATATTTAGTTGCTTGTTTAAAGAGGGATAACTTCAGCAGCAGTGAGAAAGACCTTTCTCACTATCAGCAAAATAATTAACCATGATGATTTAAGCTGGTCTGTGTGACTTTGCTTTGAAACAAGGCAGCAATGCTGACTCAGACAGATCCTCTACTCAGCTGGCAAAGGCTGTTCATTTCTGTCTTTCAGTCCTTATGTTATGTGATACCGTGTATACTGGAGAGCCTGAGGCGTGCTGAGAATGGACAGGTCTCCCTGCAGATCTTCTGACTGTTTCCAGAGCGAAGGTGGCCTCAACTAAGCGATTAACTCCATAGATTTTAAGCGACTTCAGGTGAAAATCTTGGGTTTAAATCAAACATGTAATGTAGATGCTTTAATTGCTTTCATTTCTCTTACGTTTTCCAGAGTCTTGGAGTAAATAACTAAAAGACAATTTTTATCTCCAATTAAAGATTTGAAGCTTCTTCTGAAATAACTATATTTATTTATTTGAAAAATGTTGGGTTTCTTCCTATGCGTCATTTTCCCTGCAAGAGAAGTCCCATCCAGGTATCTTTAAAAGTGTTAGAGTCTATTGTTCTAAGCTGCTACACCTTAAACATACAGCCAGTTACCTAAATGCTATAGTGTAATTCATCCCTGCTGGATCACTCCTGTTGCAGAATTAGCATAGTTTGGGGATGCCACGTAGTAATTTTTTTTTAGTGTTTTCCAAATGTCCTTTGTTGAGACCGTTTGCAGAGTGCTATTCTTCCCTACTGTCCACAATCTGACTAGCTAGAACTGATTTCTCACTTTCCCTGATTCCTGATCATTAAGCTGCTGTTTCTACATGCTGATTCATCACTACCTGTCCAACATATCCAAGTACATTAGCTAGTTTCTTCTAAAATTTACTGAACTTATTGAATGACTTTCCATTAAATCAGTATTTGCTGGGCTGATGGGCTGCAATCCATCAGTCTGGAGTATATATGTCCAACATAGCACAGTTTGGAGGAATCTGATGCTAAAGCAGATATTTTGAGACACTTGTTCTTCTACTGTTAATGAAGGCTTTCAAGTGACAACAAACCTCAAAGGCTGAGCGGTGACTGTTTTATCAGGTTCAGAAAAGTACAGATTCTCTTTTGTATTTGAAGAATCAGTTGGAGTCATAAGGCTACAGAAATAGGTAGTGTAATAATGATGCCTACTTCAAAGGGTACAGAACAAGCAACAATTTCAGATGTCTTCAGAGTATATGCACCAAATGAATCTATGCGATATCATTTTTTGTAATTATTTGCAGCTCTTCCTTTGAGATGAGTCTGCAGCAGAGAATTAAAACAGTTCATTGAGGTCTAGAAATAAGAAGCAGTATGTAATTAATTACAGGAAATGTTTTGATGAGTCCACCTGTACAATTCAGCTTCTATGTGTCTGTATACACATATAGGTAAACCTCAATAATGTAATCCAGTCCGCACAGGGACTGTTTGTTCATTCTGAGTGTTCTTTATGTTGCACAGGCATCTGGAGTGTGTCAAAGCTAGCAAAAGGTTCAGGCAATCTCTAGCCACATCCCAAGACCCTTAAATGAGGCTGAAGCATCGCTGCTGTTCCCCATCCTCCTTGCACATTGCAGTAAGAAAATGTGCATAGAGGCATAAAGCTACGCAGAAAAGCCAGCAGGAACAGTTTAATCATTTTATGCTCTAAGAGTTCTGCATACACTGAGAATTTTTGCAGGTTTTTGATGCTGCTGGTCTGGATGATAGCCATGGTCCTACTCTTGCAATGTGATTATGTGACAGGTCTGCAGGATTCAGGCTCATGTAAATAAGACTTACAGAAAAAAAAAGTGTATGCTTATCACATACATTTTTAGTAACAACTGGGTGAGAAACGTTTGGATCTAGAAGGGTCCAAAGACTGTTTTCTTCTCATGATGTTACTCATTTAGTCATTTCTTTCCTGTCCCTTTCCTGCTCTTAATTCTCCTAAACAGCAGCAACAGGAAAAGACAAAGCAGCGTATAAGCCCTGCTGTTTTCATCATTCGGGACGTTTCACACGGTGGGAAGCTGGCTCTATTTTCAGACAACAGGACAAGTTTCATTTTCAACTTCAAGAGAAATGTCAAGCAGTACATACTGCTGGGGGTGTTTAATTCTGAGAAGGGAAAAGTGAGCCTTCAGCATGTAAAAAGTAGCTAAATAAAGGAACTTTTTTCTGCAACAGGTTTTGTGTAGGAAAAGAAATAATGAGCTTTAATTGTAGTCAAGAGATGGTTTAGGTTTGACATGAAGGAGAAAAGTGCCTTAATAGTAATAATTACACAGTATTGGTTTAGATGGGTGATGGATTTTATGGGATTTTTCCAATTTGATGTCTTAACAGAGAAAATAGTTAAACTATTACAGGATGGATTTTTCTTTTTTTCTTTTTGTATAGTAATATTTAAATCCCCTTTTTCTGCAAATTTCATTGTGATTAAAACTTTTACATCTGATGTGAACCATTTTTAGGTTTTGCCACTTGCAGGGACACATTAAAAATGGTTCAGAGTTTTTGAAATTTTCTGGCTGAAATTTCAATCTATAGGTCTTCACAAATATTTTGGTCATAAAAAAACCCCAAACAAACTATTTTATGAGATGAAATTATCACCAACATTTCAATAATCAGTGGAGAGTTACACAGATAAGTGATTTTCCTTATTTCTGCTGGGGTTTTTGTTTGTGTTAAAAAAATGAAAATAGAAAAGCTAAATTAGACTGTTGAAACTGCATATAGTTATGCTCAAAACATTTCACGTGATCTATTAAACACAAATGTGTTTTAATTTGAACAATTTTTGAATGTGCCTGATGCTATCCATATTTATAATATTGACAAAAGGATTTATAATGACTCATCACATTTCTTAGTCTTTTAATTGAGAAACACTTAACAGTACTGGCATTTAAAATAACATTATCAGTACTAGAGTTAAAAATACTGACATTAATAGAGTACTTGAAACTTTAAGAAAATCTTTGTTCTACAATGACATTGTGTAGCACATTTTATTACAACTTTGATGGAAAATTATTTCATTATTATGGGTTTGCTATCATCTGAAGTCTCATAAAAGTGCTCTGAACAGGGAAGCTGTGTATGGCTGAGGTTTAAATCTTTTTATCCTAACTTGATTCTGTATTTCTTATTATCAGTCTGATAAAAAATGTACCTGGAATAATTTTGGATGCTTACAGACAAAGGAGAGCCAAAATGTCCTGCAAACCTAGTTTAGATGTCATCAAAACCTTATCAAACCTCTTCCTTCCTAGGAAGTTTCCTACATCTTAGTATCCATATCTTGAACCCAGGAGGTTCCTCTGCTTTGTACCAGAAATGAGAGCAATGTAACCATTTGTCCTGGGTTTGGCCAGAACAGGGTTAATTTTCACCGGAATCCAGGAAGGGGCACAGCCAGGGGGTGGGGGCTGACCCCACCTGGCCAAACAGAGCCCGGTA
>Ga0065711_1038096_pt1 | contig 19168 bp, 12 predicted proteins | sample Hoacrofraction12_FD_59098 | JGI IMG/M metagenome (GOLD analysis project Ga0065711, IMG submission 59098) | Hoatzin crop microbial communities from Cojedes, Venezuela - Epithelial fraction 12 v2 (version 2) | ecosystem: Host-associated > Birds > Digestive system > Esophagus > Crop | place... | reverse complement strand
AATATCTCCAGAGAAGGAGACTCCACAACCTCCCTGGGCAGCCTGTTCCAGGGCTCCGTCACCCTCAGAGGGAAGAAGTTCTTCCTCCTGTTCAGCTGGAACTTCCTCTGCCTCAGTTTGTGCCCATTGCCCCTTGTCCTGTCACTGGGCACCACTGAAAAGAGCTTGGCCTCCTGACACCCACCCTTCAGAAATTTGTAAGTATGTATTAGGTCTGCTCACAGCCTTCTCTTCTTCAGGCTGAACAAGCCCAGAATTGTCAGACATCAAATCTCGCAGTCTCCCTCAGGTGTGTGGCAGGTGCGTTCTCTTCCCTTTCAGGTGGGGATTCTAGGCAGAGAGCTGGACTGATGTAGAGCCCATAATTAGGAACTATACCTTCCTTCCTGCCAGGGTTCAGGCCCTTTGCCATTGCAGGCCCTGGGTTATCTTCACCTACAAGACTTTAAGTAGTGTCATGGTGTGCAAACACTTCTGTTTAGTGAAAATGAAGGAGATTTGACAAGCAAGGAGGAGTGGAAAGGACAGGAATAATGAAGTTGGAGGAGTCTGGCACTCCACAGTTGTGTATCGGCACACAGCTCAGGGGAACTGACCTTGTACTAAGCAGGAAGTGGCTCTGTGGGACAGGATGCTGAACAAAGGGGTTTTTCTTTGTGCAAGGCCTCACTTTGCCTATTTCATTGCCCTCCATAGTTTGACAGCGCTTTACAAATGAGTGCTTGTGTTCTGGTTCCCTTGATGGACCCTCTAGGCCCCTGGCTAACTGTCCATCATTTTGCTCTCCTAACAATGTGACTGGGAGCTGCCGCTTCAAGTGGATATTATGGATAACGAAATTGCTAATAAGCTGTGGGATAATAATGGAAGATTGGCGAGGAAGATGATAAACACTTTCCATCAGTGCCAATGCCATAAGTGAATGAAGGAAATGTCCTCCAAATGCAACAATGACCAGAGAAGTGACTACGAGAAAAGGGCTGTGCCCTACCTGCAGGAAACTGGCACCAGTTTATGGAGGAGTGCACCCCGTATGTTTCTCTGGCTTGCTGAAAAGAGCCCACACTGCATAGCTAACCAGCTGTGGAAGAGACAGCTGGTTTGCGTGCTGTCCCCTGCCCCATAAGCCACTGGTCCAGTTCTCCTCATGTATGTGTTATCTTCATGATCTGTGGATGTGAGACTGAATGAAAGTCAGGCAAAACAGAGTTAGATTGTCTAATCCAGTAGCAATCCTGCAGCACTGGTTTCAGATCAGAACCAGACACTTTACTAGAGGGGCACAGAGAAGTGTTTAACACATGGCCCAAGGTGTTTCTGTGAGGGGAAATCCCAGAGAGAGGGTCAAGATACCAGAGAATTATCACTACATCATCTCGTCTGGGAACTGGGGTTCCCTCTGCTCTTGGGTGAAGTAAGATTATCCTGGGATGGTCATAGTCCCAGACTTGTACGTAAACCCCACTAAAGCTACTTGGGCTGTTTTTTCCTGTGCCCGTTGCCAGTGTGCATTGTCAGAAACTCCCCTCAGCCTGCTGCTCAGCCAGGTCTCTTGGAGAACTTTGGAGGAAAAGCTAGAAAAATTTTAGGGGACCTGAGATTAAGACTGAACCTAGAGCCTAATTCCTGTGTGTTTAAGGCAAAGAAGATACAAAAGTTGGTCACTTTTTATTGCCTCAGTTTACTTTTCCTCTAGCTTGTGTCTTGATCCCATCGGAAGCAAGACAACAGGATAAGTCATGGCATTTCCGTGCCATGAGGTTCAACAGGTCCAAGTGCAAGGTCCTGCGCCTGGGTCAGGACAACCTCTGGTATCAATACAGGCTTGGGGGTAAAGGGATTGAGAGCAGCGCTAATGAGAAGGACTTGGGGGTACTGATGGGTTAAAAGCTGGACAGGAGCCGACAATGTGTGCTCGCAGCCCAGCAGGCCAACTGTACCCTGGGCTGCATCCCCAGCAATGTGGCCAGCAGATCGAGGGAGGGGATTCTGTCCCTCTGCTCCTCTCTGGCAAGACCTCCCCGGGAGTCCTGCATCCAGCTCTGGAGCCCTCGGCACAGGAGAGACATGGACTTGTTGGAGTGGCTTGTTCAGCCCGGAAAAGAGAAGGCTGTGGGGACACCTTATTGCAGCCTTCCAGTACTTAAAGGGGGCTTATAATAAAGATTGGGGCAAGCTTTTTAGCAGGGCCTGTTGTGATAGGACAAGGGGTAATGCCTTTAAACTAAAAGAGGGGAGATTTAGACTAGATATAAGGAAGAATTTCTGTACTATAAGTTTGGTGGGGCACTGGCACAGGTTGCCCAGAGAGGTGGTCGATGCCCCATCCCTGGAAACATCCAGGCCAGGTTGGACGGGGCTCTGAGCAACCTGATGCGGTTGAAGATGTCCCTGCTCACTGCAGAGGTGTTGGACTAGATGACCTCTAGAGGTCCCTTCCAAGCCAAGTCATTCTGTGTTTCCTTCCGTTGCCTTATCCACGAGACGGAGTTGGAGGGGATGACTAGGACCAGAATTTGTCACTGTGTGTTTTTTGGGAGTTGGTTTGCCAACAGCAACAGGGCTCAGGGAACATGCCAGATACAAGAAGTGTTGACAGATGAGTAGGTTAACCATGGGCCCTGTTTCTTCTGGGCTTTTTGCTGAGAGTTCTGTGTTGTGGCAAAAAGCACCACACTCTAATACGTGCAACTAGGAACATCCTGCAGCATCTGATATTGAGTGCCAGAGTATAATGAAGCATTGATTAACTCTTCTTTCCAGCACAACATGCCCTTACATACTGCCATCCTGAAATTATTGATTAGCTCGGGGTCCGGCTGATCTTGTATTGAGAGCTATTTTTGTGTGCAAACATCAATTCACAGTCGTCTTGCTCTTTGGGAACAAGAGCCACCTCACTTCCCTGGACACCGAATTTTTTGTGCCATCGGCAGCAGCCAGGAGCGTGCAGAGCTTTGCTGATCTTGTAGGGTATCTGGGTGTGTTGGACCCCAGGATGGCCCAGTATTTCTTTGGAGTAGAATTTTAATTTCTTATTTCAGAAAACCTTCTAAACCGACAATAACTTCAATGTTCCTGTGTTATGCCGCAGCTGTCTCTTGTACTTTCTTCATCCCTGAGTGATCCTTTTGTATTGGAATAATTTACATTGTACATAGTGCAACATATGCAAACATAGTCGAAGTGTGGCTTCTTTGCTTGCTTAGCCTGCCCTAGAGTAATCTCTTTTTAGAGATACTACACCTTCCTCTACCTGTGAACCTCTGATACTTATTGGAGTGAGTTTCACTTGCCTCTGATGTAAGCACAGATCTGAAATATCATATGTATATAAAACATTTTTTGTTACTTATAACTTTGGGAATTTGGAACCTGTGGCTACTGAAGATACACTTGGTTTCCTTTTTCCTATCTGCTAAGCAATAGGTGCAGATTTTTCTTGTTTGCTCTAAAATGGTTTCCCATTTGTTCATTCCTGACCAGAACTTCAGCATAATTAATAGAGACCATGCCCAGGAAACATTACTTGAGTTTGATATGTTGGGACAGGAACTTAGAAATTGTGTTGATACTCACAAAACGTGTAGGATTCAACAAGAGTCCTCCAGTGGAGACAACAGGCTTTGGACTAAGCCAGAGTATGTAACTATTGACATGCTGACATGAGTGCTTTGATCTAGGTTGTTTCCAGTCACTTGGAATTGCAACAATGTCCTCATCTCTTACCAGTTTGCTACAGATGCCCCAAAATGCATTGTTCTAAGGTATCACCGATTCAGGTGTGTCGGTTGCTGTGGAGCTTGTAGTGCAGTTCAGTTACTTGCAAAGCTAGAAGAACATCTATGAAATGTCAAGAGGAAAAATTTATCCTTGTCTTGCATGACCTCTTGCTTAGTTATAGCATTCCACATACAATTCTATGCATACCTCTGTGGCTTAGTTTTGCACTTTTCATATCTCATCAGAGACTCATACACATGCTGTTTTAGGAGCACAGAATGAAACATAATGGGAAAAGACTTATCTCATAGATTAGAGAGAGATTTATTATCCTACTCTATTTATATTAAATTAAATTGCGTTATTACTCTCTCTTCTCTATTGATTACCTTCTCGAGTGTGTCTGAAGTGAGCAATTGCCATGATCTTCCAACTCACTGACAACTGAAAAGAGGGAATGCAAACTGCATCATTTCAGGCTCTTTTACTTAAATATATTTGCAGAATTTTGTAGCTTATCCATTATTCCACCTGCCCTTAAGTTCATCTGTCTATATGCAACTCTACCTGCTTGCATTGTGTGTGATGATAATACTATGCAATGTTGTTTTCTTCACTGTCGGCAGCAGATGTGCAGCGGACAGATAAATTGGTCAGACTTGTGCAAGAAGAGCAGACAATTTCTGGATTATTATAGCTTCCAAGATCTTAACTGCAAGTATGTTTTCACTTCTTCAATATTCCTCTACCTATGTGGTTAAACAGATCTTGATAAGGTTTGTCTGTAATTCTGCTTCTTAATGACTCTAAATAACATTGCACCTTGCAATCTCATGATCTATGTACCATGGTATCCGAAGGTCTTTCTGTGCTTATGGAAAGTAAAACAACAGTAATGCCAACTGTATATGCAGGTCTCATTTTACTGCTTTTTACTTCAAGCTTTGAACATGAATGTAGTTCTGAAAATCTGGAAAAGCATGAAAAAGAATTTTACGTTCTGCTTTTTGTTTAGTTGTTGTGTCCCTGTTTATTAATCAAAATGAGTTTGTTTACCCTAGTTTTAGCTCTGGTAAGTTGGTTATATTTAAATAAATCCTCTAACATCATGTCCTTGCAGGTGTGGTTTCCTGCAGCGGGAGTATTGCTGTTGATTCGGTTGGGGGATGGAGTGAGGCCCCTGGAGACAGTCGCTGGTCTCTGGGCATTCGTGTAACAGAGAGTGGTTATAACGTGCTGCACAGGCTGCGTGCACGGGTACCCTCAGTCACTAAGGGGAGCTATTTTGTAATGAAAGTGAGTTATGAAAAGGAAAAAGTGGAGCTAACATTGATGCTGAGAGAAAAACTGACTATCATCTAAATTTTATTTTTTCTGGAAATCTATATTACATTGAGGTCCCTTCGGTATCAGGAAGGCAGCAACCCCTTCAACCTGCAGCAAGGCAATAAGAGCTCACAGGGGCTGCACCTAGCTTGATGAAGGTCAGGTCTCCCCACTGTTAATTTTGCATGACTTTGGAAAAGGCTTCTGACCTGTTTCCCTTGTGAATAGCGACATAAGTTCATGCGTGAATTTTTTCTTTGCACCTTGTCTAGACATTTATACCTGTGAACACGGAGTGTTGAGCTGCCACCAAGAAAAAAAGGAGAATTCTTATTTGAAAGAATTTCATAGTCACTTTGTGCTGGCAGAAATGAAGGCATGAAGGCTGTGGCAAAGGAGAATCAGACCTAGAGACTGTCTTGAGCTTCATGGAAATGACCAGACAGAACCTTCCCCATCGCAGAGCACTGCTGGCATGTCACTGGTATGTTGTCTGTATTCATCAACTAAAGGATTTACCCTGGGCAGCCAAGTAGCACAGGAGGGATATATAGGCCTCAACCCTTGCATCTCTGCTAGTTCGCCTCCTTGTCACCCAGAGAGTTATATGACATGTCATTTTCTGTCAGCTTCTTTTCTCCTTCAGGAGCACTGAGGCAAATAATTAATTTAGCTTGTTTTAGAAGATGTCATCTTGCTATCTCGATAAATTAGCCTGGCTGCTGTATCCCTGTGAGCCATTCAGGCTGCTTCACTCCTAGCACCCTATGTGCCTTCTGGACTGTAACTTTTTTATTATTATTTGTCTGGATGTCTTGCATTCTCTTATATTTATTTTACCCCTTTGCTTTTCTTCTCATTTGTTCACAGCTGATAACTTCAGTCTTGCCAGTCAGATCAGTGCCTGATGTTTTAGTGTCCAGATGTCTTTAGAGCTCTTTATAGCTTCCTGTCGGTCTGTATTGCCCTTCTTTTGTGCCCAAGGAGAGCCCACTTAGTGAAGCATGTCCTTACCATTGAGCCCAAAACAGTCCTTGTACGTAGATGCACACAGAAACTGCAAGCCTCTTGTCTGTGTCTGCCCTGAGTCTTGTGCAGTTCTTGTTTCCATCTGATTTGATTAGTTCTCAGTGGCTTGGGAAACTGTTTTTAGCTTAGCGCTATGAAGAACTTTCATCTCATGAGGTCATGATCTCAGGCTCAGAATGGCCCACCGACCCCTTAACATTGCAAAAATACAATGTCCAAGTCTTGACATTACTCAAAAGAAAAAAGAGCTATGCTTCTGCATGAAGTTCTATGAAAACTTTGTACATTTGCTGCTCTGCTACAGCTTTGCTCAATGATTTGGAAAGCAGTTTAGCAGGCGCTGCCACTAAAACAGTAGCCTCCACTGATAGGAGATGACACACAGGGGGTAAGGAAGAGGAGAGAAAGGAGTAGACTGAGGAAGAGGTAGGTACCAGATGTGGAAGCCAGAGGAGAGTTTATAGTCAGCTTTTAATATCAGCACTGGTTTTGGTAACTTGATTGAAAGGGTGGGAAGATGGATGGAATTAGGAGCTAGTCTCAGGGTGAGAGAGTCACTGGGTGAAACAGAAGGCTTAGGTCCTGTGAATTTGAAACATGAGGACTTTGGTAAATGCATGACTGTTATTTGCACTGGATCTGTTCCCTGTGCCTATGGAATCAGACCCAATGGCTTTAGTGATGCACTCAATTTGGACTGGATTTTAGCCTTGCTAGTCCTAGGGACAAGGTTAGAGAACAGTGGTACTTTTCCTGCAGGGAGCTGTTCAAAATGTACGCTTCATCCTGCAGAACCTTTTGAGGAAGGCAGGATAGCAGCTGCACTCTTGAGCTGGCAGAAACATTGCCGAGTTTGGTTCTCTTCCCCTGACTGCCTTTATGAACTGAACACATCTGATCTGGAGTCACTCAGAGACAATAAGCATGGAATCTTATGGAAAATTTCAGGAGCCACATTTCCAAGTAGATCTGCATCTTACTCAGCCTGTAAAAGACCAAAGTGTGAGTAAAGGATGGAGAAGACAGAGTGAAGGTAACTATATTCAGGGAGGTGATGGCAGGTGAGGGTTATGTGGGAGGAGGAGAATGAATTCGTATTTAAGGCACTCTCTGACACTTCATGGCCTGATCTGTGGTGGGTCTAAGTTTAGAGAATAAAGTTAAGATCTGAGGAGAGGGGAAGCAGATAGAGGAAGTGTAGCGTATAGAGAATGTGCTACCCTGGAGGATTTATCTCGGTAGTAGGGAGTTATGGTGCAGTCAGCAGCCAATAGCTTGAAGCAAGCCAGCCAGAGGGATCGGGGTGAACTATCCCCAGAGCAGTTACTCATTAGTGTCACCAGGAAGACAGAACTATGTAAGTCTGTCTGTCAGGTGAAAGAGATGTTCTCTTCCAACAATGAAGGATTGGCTAACGAAGAATTTCTTTTATAAAAGCTCTGCTACTGACTAAAATTAGTTGCTCTCCAGACTCAGCAATAATGGGCATCTTCTGAGGGCTTGACTGTTTATACATGGAAGGCAGCCTGTGAGAGTAGGCCCAGCATCATTCTGATTCTCCTGTTAGCCCGCAGTAAACACGCGAGCTCTCCCTTGTCCCATTTATGCACAGAGAATTGCAGGCTCTGTTCTCTGGGGGGAGCAAGGACTGTTCTGTCCCTAGGCAGTGGAGATGCAGAAAGGTGTAAAGAGCGCAGGGGGCTGGATCTGTGGCCAACCAGCCTGGCATAACAATAAGATGCTTGCCTGGGAGGTACACACAGAAGAAGGTAGGATCACTCCCCTCTAGTATTGCTTCCCCAGCCATGGCTGCAGTAGTTTTAATTCCATGTCTTAAAGGACCAGCTGTTTGCTAGTTCTCCCTTTCTAAGCATTTCTTTCCCTGACGAATCACTGCGAACAGCTTAGATGAGAGTACCTTTCCTCACAGCCTTACTTTTTTGAGGAAAATTGGTGAGTTTTATACTGTTATCCCAAGGTAAAATTCTAGCAAGAATCAAGGTGTTGCATTTTTAATGTGAACTAGTGGTCTGGATAGATCCTTACCTCTGCCCAGTCTTTAACCTGACTGCCCTAGCCCATGGATTACAGACTGCGTTAGCAGTCCCAAACAAAGAATTTGTCTGTGGTGCTATCAACACAGTAGTGAAAGATTTTGGTACGACTTATGAAGAAGGCAGCCACCCGTCAGAGCTCTCTTTTGCATTCCTCTGTTTTCCTCCTGAGGCCCTCCAGCTGCTGTGCTGGCAGCAGTTACAGCGCTTGCACACTCAAGGGCAAGGCAAGATTCCATCTGTCTGCTGCATAAAGACGTGCTCTGACACAACACAATTCTGAGCTTCTCTCAGCAGTGAGCATGTAACATTTTCCAACTATTTTCTGACACTATGTTTGGGTATGTTTTGGGTGGGATAAAGAATGGGCTGAAAATTAGACACAAAATTTAGTGGAAACTTCCTTTCTCATGTTGTATCTTTCATTAAAACTTGCAATTTTGAAGGGAAAAATAGTGAGAACAGTGAAAATTCTGTGTAGTCCACGTCACAAATCAAGTACAGACTAGTAAGAAAGAGCCAATACAGAAGACTCCTGCTCATCTGAAATCTGTGAATCCACTTTAGTCAAATAGACTGAAATATCCAGCATAGTAAACTTTCCGTTCAAGTTTCTGGGTGAACAAATAAGGACTTGTTTGTGCAGAGTGGAATATAGTGCCTGACTAAGACTGTGACCAGGCAAAAGACCTAAAGTCATGAGCTTATTCCTGAGCTGTTCCCTGCTAGCTAAATCCAGTGTCGTATGCTCAGAATGTACGTAAGTATCTCGGCTTTCAGCATGCCAGGAGATTGGCCAATATCTGCTTGTTCTTCTGTGTATAAGCAGTTGGCACTGAATATGTTGTAGTGCTCCGAGCTATTCAATGTGATGGGATTTCCATAAATTTTTTTAATGTAGACTTCAGCAGTACAATGTTTAGCTAGTACGTCAACTGGATCTGACTGTTTCCCAAAGTTAAGGGCCTGAGGCTGAAAAAATGGATCGTTTTTAGATGCTGTAGCACCACACAGGGACAATGTAGCTCCAAGAACAGTAATAGGAGTACACAGGGAGTACTGAAATGAGGTGTGAAGGAACTGGAAAATAATGTGAAAACCCAATGTGCAAATTCAGAACATTTGTCTCTGATCCTGTGTGAGAACTGTTTATACTAGGACTGTGTTTGATGCTTAGTGACGATGAGGCACAGTATGACAGGAGAATTAGGAGCCAGGAGAAGACTGGATGCACAGGCACCTATGCCTTTGTCATGCCGGCCCCTCTGAGTTACTGCTAGTGCTGTAGGTATTCTCTCCAGCTTGCTTCGTTCCATGTCTGCGTGGAGATGGGAGCGTTTTGCCCAGTGCAGATTGGTAGCATGCACAGGCACAGTTTGTCAGTAGGGGGAAAGTGATACATTTGCTAATCAAACAAAACTGATTAAAATGCTTGAAGAGCTACCCAAACTTTCTGAATAGGTTCAGCCATTTGTTGTCATGGCAGCTTTTACTGACTGGCCTTACTGCAACGTCTTCCCTAACTGGACAGCTTGAAAAATATTCCGCTGCGGTGGTGAGTTATGACTCTTTTTGGGTGAGCTGAGGTTTCAAGGATGATTTTTGTTCGATTTGCAAACATTCTAGTGCAGGAACACACACACAGAAATTTCTCTTCTGATTGCTCATTTTCGAATTACATGGCTTGCTTCGCATTAATGAGGGCTTTCTAATCTCATATAAGCATTCTTATTTATGGTCAAGCTGTGCTCCATGGATCTTCATCTTTCCTCAATGAATATAAGCAATGAGTGGAATTGGACTAAATGACTTGCTACAGCATCTTTTTCTGCTTGCTAATAATGGTCTATCAATCATTGCTAAACAAAAGCTTACAAGATAGCTGGCTACCTTAATGAGAATGTGAAGTTTGCCAGCTCGTTATTACCTGTGTTATGTACATCACAGCAATTTGTTGAGTTATTCAACTGGAGAGAAGAACTTCATGGTAAGCATCAGGATAGAAATATTAGAGCCAGTGTGTGTAGAAGCAGGATACAGTGAAGTGTTATGCTGGTAGACAAGTAATTAATTTGAGGTTACTTAACACAAAAACACTGAAAATTAACTTTATTTTTATGAGAGGTGGGTTTTTTTGTAGGAGAAGGGTGTTTTATTGAAAAGTCAGGATTTGTAAACAAACATTCAAGGTGCCTTTGGGGAGGTGAATAAAATCTGTTCTCTGATTAAGCTATAAGGTGAGAGACCTTTTTGAATATAGAATTTTAATCATAAAGAACTGCTAAGTATGACATGAATAATGTCTGCTGTGACTTTTCCTGGATCTCTCCACTTGGCTATCATAGAAATCCAAGCAATTGTAGTCAAAACATAGTAAATGAGAAAACCAAAGGTTGGAGATGTCTGTTTTTTGTACTGGAATATGACTGATGTTGTCTCAAGTTGGAGTGAGCTAAAGCCCATAGCAGAAGCAGAGGGACTAGATGGGAAGTTGACTCATTTCTACTTTATTGAAATAACAATGTAGTTACAGGAAATATGGATTATTCTCCAAGAAGGGCCAAAGGAGGAGACAGGAAGCTATTAGGATATTATCACTGGAGATGGAAGTCTGAGGGATGAGCTGAGAGTAGGAGTAGGAATAGCCTTTCTGGAGGTAACCACTGAGGTAACATGTATTTGGATTCCTTTTTTATTGACTGGTCATCCTTCCCATGGAAAAGTCTCTAGGAGATGTGAGATGATGCTGAACGTAGCGTCCCTAAAGAAGGTAACAAAGAGGAAGATGAGCAGGGAGTGGGTCCACCCGATTCACTGTCACTGCCATCCTCTGTGGTTTTAAGCCATGTTATGGTAGGGCTCAGGACTGGAGGGATGCCTGACACCTGCAGTGCTTTGCTTCTGCTTGGGTGGGTCAGAATATCACGAATAGTCAGAAGTCTTTGTGTCTCACTTCCCACTGTGTTGATTAAATTAGTCCTCCTTGAATGGAGACCTGAACTACCAAGGACCTGAAGACAAAGCCCATAGCTCTAGGTCTCACTTGGATTTACTGGCAGTTCTTGATGCTCAGCATATACCTGAGGATGGAACAAGAAGATCTATAGTTGAAATCAAAGAGTGATGCAAGCCCTGTCCCAGTGACGGAGTGTCTCCTTTCTTGTCCGTGCCTGTCCTTGCTTGGCTGAGGGCAGACTAACCCTTACATTACACTACCGTGTCCATCTTGACTATGGTCTTAATAATCTGAATGTTAGTCCAAACTGAATAGTGGAGGATGTCTGAGGAAGCTTTTATTTGACTGAGACTTTCGACCTCTTTTTTGATTTATCTCTTGACTTTTCTGATTTTCCTCCTAGGGGATCACTTCCAAGAATATTTAGAGTTTCTTCATCCTGGAAGTTTAAGAAATTCACACAAATATGGCTAGTCTTAATATAAAGAGGGAAGAAGTGGAAGCCATAATCTAGTTTCCCATGAACTGGAGACAATTCTTCAAATTACAGAACCTCTGTATTTTGGGAGTATTTTTTCCCTAAGTCCCAAATTTTTGACCACCTTTGCTAGGCTGTGTGTCTCTTGAAGATGAAACCAAATCTAAAGTAATTATTTATGTTTGATTGTTATTTATTTTTGATGCTCAAACAGCTAAAATTGTGATCTAAACATTAAATTAAAACTTCGGCATCAATTGGATCGTGCATGTCTCTGCATGATTGATTTTATATTAAATGGTTTACATGAATGCTGTTATTTATCTTGAAAGCAGGTTTTCATGCATATTAATGAGACCAGGTGTTAAGTTCATACTGTTTCTTTCCAACTAAGAGAATCTTTATGTTAGTGTTTTTTACAAGTATTTCTCTTAATAATTATATGATGACACTTTGTGCATCGTTATTTTCCAGCATCACAACTCTCTCATTCTTTCCCTTCTGAGTCTCTTGCTCAGTTGTAGATGAATCAAACAGCGAGCGATAGCAGATAGAGTTCAACATAAGAAGAATACAATGATATAGAGGAACCTACCAAAATATCAGTAAAACCAAATAAAGCACTGAGAGCTGAATCCCAGTGGAGCCAGTGCTCTCTAGCCAATATACAGTCCTGGTGTATTCGTGGCTCTCCTTCACCCAGCTTCATAGCTGCTCAGTCACTAACAGGACTTTCCATATTTTCCCTCTTGCCAGAATATAGTACTGGCTCACGTGGAGTGGAAAAATGTTGTGTTCAGGGTTGAGAGCTTGCAGCATGTGTAGCTTTTATTTGTGACCTTGTATTTTAAAGACAGATAACAGTGTCAGTGCTTTAGGTATGTTCTTGGACTTGCTGGAGCAGGCTAGGTAGGGCATACAGCTAATTCCAGGAATGCAAAGACACTATCAAGTTGCAGAACTGCAATTCAGCTGTAACTCTTGCCATGCTCACTTCATCCTTTGCTTGCACATGAGGTCTTTGGAGGCTTCTAAAGCTTCATTTGCCTCAGCTGGAAAGCAGAATTCATGTGTGTAAATGAATTCTACAGAATTATGCTCTGTACAGCTCTGGCTTGGCATGGTGAGCTTTTAATTAGCAAAGGGAACAAGGAGTGAGTGTGTCTCACATCAGTTCTCTCTTGCCTGAGAAGAGTGACTTGGAGGCGGAGGGACAGAAACAGGAGGAATTCTTCAAAATCTGAGCCACGCAGAGCAAAGCTAACTTCTGAGGAGCTTAGGAAGAAGGCCTGTATTTCATAAACAGAACTAGCCCCTGTAAGAGTTCAATCTCAATTGCTTAGGATTTTGGGTTCTAGTAGAAGTGTGTGGTTTTACTCTGCCTGTGATAACTGGTTATTCATGCATATCACAGTACTTGCCACAAGAACATAGTTTATCTGTGAGAGTTTGATCCTTCAAGGTGCTGGATTTCATGCCCCTTAATCTGGTCAACAACTTTGATTCTAGTTCTGCAGAGGACTTGGGAATATGCTGAACATGAGTATATTAAGTTCAAGTTGAATATGAGCAAGATGCTTCCCATCTTGCAGGTTTGTTCCCAGGCCAGCTAATGGTTCATAATGGGCATATAAATTCCTGCTCATGTAAAGTATTTGGATTGCCCCTCTAGAATAAATAGCTTGGAACATTTATGTTCAACAGAGGCTTAATTATAGGTTTTAAAGGTTCAGTATAAGAAGTGAGGAAATAAATGTATCTTTGAAAAGAAAAATAAATTTTAATGACATTACACTTATTAAGTTCAATTTATTGCATATTGCCAAAGGACGCTGTATATATAGCAAGTGTATGTAGTCAGGTTACAGAAATAAATTGATTTATTAGTGTTGCTAAACTGAAATGGATGTAAAACATGAAAGTATTTTAACAGCAAGCCAAGATACAAGCAATGAGTTATGAATTATCTTTTTAGAAACATATTTGTTTTTCCTTTTAATTTGAAACTGTGAGCTCAGTGAGCCCTGGACTTTATTTCCAATGTTAGTTACAGGTACTAATGGCTTCATTTACATTGTGTTAAATGATTACATGAAACTCTCACTCAAGCAAATCTTTTCATGGGGAGTCACTAGGAGTTCTTCTTGTGTAAGGGCACAGGACCAGAATTTACAGCGTATGGGAGTTGCTATTAAAATGTTAGCATCTCTTAATGGGTTGGGATGTCAGCTGCTCCCTTTAAGACCTTTTTTTTTACTATGGAATGAGGTGAGTCTACGTCAATGTTTTGATAGAGAAGAGGTGGCTGTGAAGGTGGTCAGAGAAAGAGTGGAGAGCAGAAGGGCTTTGTGGAAATAGTTGATGAGTTTTTTCAATGGCAGGGGGGAAGTGCTTGTCTATTTTTGTCAATGTTTTGAAAAATGTCATCAGCTCTCAAGGACTGTCAGCAGGTTTGTGAAGCTGTCACATTGGAGGGTGATAGAAAGAGAGCATTTGGCCTGTTCTTCTCACCTAGAAACCCTGCTCCTCTCGCCAACACCCCGACAGCTGAGATTTCGCTTCTTCACAAGTCTGTGAGAAGGGAGGAACAGAACCAGACCTGGAAGGGGCCTGCGAAGGTCTGGCCACAGGCACGGCACAACGTGCTGTTGCCCGGAGCAGGAAGCAAGTGGGGCAGAAGGTGACTGTTCTTCCTGCCCTGTTGCACAGAGCTGCTGGTGGAGCACTGGCCCTTTCAGCCCCACAGTAGCAAGGGGACCCTGTCTCTCCAGAGCCTGTGGTTTGCATTAGAGCACGTGTGGCATTTCCGTGTAGCGACAGGACACAGGCATTTCTCTTGAACAGAGATCCTCTGCAGGCACAGCAAGCAAAATCTGAGGCCTGACAGACTTGCTGACGTGCAAGAGCAGAGTCATTGGGCAACTCATGTGCTGCAGGCCTAGGGATGTTTGAGATGTGCATGTTCAGACAGGTGCTCACCCTGGAGCGCAAGGTGAGCCTTCCCAAAAGACTGGGCTTCGTGCATTCTGCAGAGCTTAGCTCAGTGGCTCTGGTAGGAAAGTGTGGACGTGTCGCAGCTGAGCTGGAGATCTTTCTGTGGTTGAAAGCCAGGCGTGAACTACAGCTACTCCTGCTGGAAAGCTGGAATGTGTGATGCCCTGGACAGAAGTATGTTTAGTATGGAAAGAACATGCTACTAGTTCAGCTGGCTGTTCTCCTTGATATAAGCTGAAGCTCTGTCATGACTGGGATTTCCTCTGTGAGTCCTGGTTTTCAGGGAGGTCTGTTTGTAACCAGGGAGACTCCAGCAAATCCTGCAAGAACAGAACCCTTTTGCTCTAAAATTATTCAGCTAATGAGACTCTGTAGGATGGCTCAAGGACCCAAGGGAAGGAGCAGGAAGGAAGCAAGAAAGCTGATGTAAGCTGTGGCCAAGGCAAAAGGAGTGTGATAAATTAGGTGAAAGTATAGTTGTGTTGCCTTGGCTGCTGCAAGCCTGAAAGATTAGCAGATCATTGTATCCCAGCTGGGGAAGATGAGGAATAAATAGACTCGTGAGTGGACTTGTGAGGTTTGGAAGCCAACTGTATTAGGTATAAAAGCAAAAGTTTGTCTCTTGGATTTGTAAAGCTCTTAAAGCTCTACCTGAAGACTAGACGAGAATTTTGAACTTTTAGAAAGACTATGGGGGGGAGAAGAAAAAGTGTTCTGTGAATGCAGTACTGATACTAGGAGACAGATTTTTCACTGCTGGGGCAGGGAGTTCTCAAGGTTGCGGCCACAGAGCTGGTTGGTTCCATTGCCCATGAAATGCTTTTCCCCAGCCCGGCTCTGGCAGAGGCTGGGGTGTTGATGGGCACTTTGTAGGCAATCAAACAGGATCCTAAGCTCTGTCAGGCAGGGTATGTTCTCAGGCTCCATGGAGGTGACCTCTCACTGTCCTGGGCTTGTAACATCTGAGAGAATAAAACCTTCACTACAGACGTCAGTTATCATTTTTCTGGGGAAATTCTTTGATGGGATTACTCATCAGTTGAGTACAGAAAGACCCTGCCACCAACTTCCAGAGCGAAAGCAGTTTTCACCAGTATTTTTTTAGAGAGGTGTCCCAAATTTATGCCTGACTCCTGATAAAGTGAGTGAAGGGCTCCTCATACCAATAGTAACCCAGGCAGCTGGCCTCAGATTCGTGCTGAGGCTGCTGTGAGTTGTCTATGGTTCTCAAAAAAATCTGTTGAACTAAAGCATGGCATCTCTGCCTTGTTCCTTAGAAGCCTGTTTTGTTCTTTGTGAGGTGTTTCTTTGCCATGAATCCTAGCCTTTGACATGTCTGTAGCTGACACTGCGTTTTGAAAGACAGCAGAGACTGATTAGGCCTTTCTCTGGAAATTATTCGTGGTTGAGGATGCAGAGAAGAAACAAATAGTACATGCTGAATGTAAGCGAAACAGTACGCAGACCAAGGGATTCACCAACTGGTGCAAGAACACACACCCAACCTAAAATGCTTTTAGATCTACTGGCAAGTTAGTGTTATCGCTGATTTTTACTGTTGCTCAACTTTTCTCACTGTGTGACTCTGCTTCCAATTGTCGGTAACTTTTCCCTTCTTTCAAGATTTGGTTAAAATTCCTTCACCTTCATTCCACCTTGTCAGTGCTTGATTCTTCTGGGGTGTTATGGCTGTGTGTGTAGTTCTCTGGGTATTGAGTTAATCACGTACTCACTGTCACTCCACAGAAGTCATCAGAAAGGAAGTTACCCTTTAATTACGGAGAGAGGTGGGCCTTTTCAATCCGTCAATGGCCCTTGCATTGCTGACATTGAACCTTAAGGCTGTTGGGAATGTCTTGTTCAGAATGCCGTGGGGAAGGATTCCGGTTAGTTTTATAAACACCCTTCATTTCTGCTCCTTTTGAAAGACTTCCTTTTACAAAATATCCCTTCTCTGTAAAAATCCACTAAGTGGCCAGCCAACACAATTCGCTGCCAGCTGCCTTTTTTCAGAAGTGACTGCAAGCGTGGTTAGTGCGTGAGCTCGCAGGGGAGAGCGTCACAGGCATGAGGCTGCTGTGGTAATTGCTGACCATGGGTGAGACTAAGACTGGTTGCTTGGAGGAGTATTAACAAGAGATTGCTGCTTCCAGCCATCCAAATTTGCTCTCCTTTGCATCTCGGTAATGAGCAATTAGGACTTGCAGAGCAGCTTTATTTGTTTGCCCTGGTTCGCGCAATGTACCGGGGTTAGCCTTATCTCCTGCCTTGTTATGGGATCTTGAAGTTTTCAGGTAGCTGCTGCTAGATTTTTGCTGCCTTGGAGGGTTTGGAGGAGCCAGTTAAATCACAGTATGACTGCAGAAGAGCTGGAAGCAGCATAGTGAGGCAGTCATGAGATCTAGGACAAGGAGAGAGACTTTATGGTATTAGCCCTTACTGGAGGGTATAGCTAAACTTCTAGCTGTGGCTGAGGTTGCTTTTGGGATGGTCAGGCCCTGCCGAACAGGCTTGTGGTCCTGATTCCGGATCAAGATGGAGATTCCTCTGTTTGTCCTGCAGCAGCTCCATGTACAGTGACAGCAGTGGAGCCATTTCAAAAGGTTGGGATTTATACATAGACATTTTGCTTTGAATCAAATTAAATTTAACTAGGGAGAATTGTCAAGCTGGAAAGTTCTGGTCAGAATTAGGCCCAGTTTTTCAAGCCTGGTGTTTACTGTAGCTATGGTAAAATACTTTGGATGGTTCTTGTATGCCATGTGAATGCTTGAACCTCCGAGCTGTAAAGTCACCACGCCCCCTACTTCTAAAAGGTGTATAAATATTTCATAAACAGAAGAACAACTGCAATAGGAGATTATGTATAATCAGGCATATAATGCCTGATTTTTGTTTAAAAACAATGTTGCAGACTCAAGGAATAATTTCCAGTGTTGATTATAAAGTGGACCAATTTCAACAGAACTGAGTTGGTCCAGAGAGGTCTGGGTGCTTAATAAACTATCCTGATAAACAGACTTGAAATCGTATTCTGAGCTGGGTAGAAAAAGGATATGTCTCCAGATCTTTCTTTTCTCTCTAGATTTTTCTTTCCCTAGCTGAATTAGCAGATATGATGTCTTGCTGGTTTTGTGATAGTGTGCAGCTGGCAACTTCTACGCTTTGCTGTTATTTGAAATACTGCAAAGTGAAACAAAATCATTTGGGGTTGAAATGAGTAGTTCAAGCCAAAACAAATTGTCACCATTTATTAAATATATATACATATAAACATTTATATATATGTAAAAATCTTTTTAAAATATATATTGTAAAATAAATTGCTTCAGGTCTACCTAAAGTATTTTTTCTCTCCCCAGCTGAGCCACTGATCTAAACAGATCAGTTATTCACACTTCTCTGTTGGTGAGGGATGTTTGCCTTTGTCAGATCGTCAGGTTTGTAATGACATTGTAGTATACTGTCATAGCTTCTCTTTGACAATTCCCCTTTAGGGCTCTTCTTTACCAGGTCTCTTAGAAACCTGACTTTTTAAATTTAAGGATCCTGCGTTATCAACGTCAGCCCGGACTATGACTTCACCAAATAGTTTTACAGCAAAAACTTGAATTTCAGAAAGTATCTTAAGGCAGCTGCCTGCCTTCCCCTTTAGGCATGTTTGGTTTCTCCTCTGACTCAAGTCAGAAAGAGTGGGGGGAAATGTAATTTCTTCTTCTCTTCTTTTTTTAGTAACCTTTTCATCAAACATGAGGAGCTGCATGCCTTTGTGCTTCAAACAGTGTTATCCTTAGGCAATGGTTAAGTAGAAAAATGTGTTTCTGCCTTGAAAATCTTATCACCTTACTTTCATATTCTTCACTTTTCTTATATCTGTCTGTCTGTGTATCCTTTGTGACTGAGCATGTACTGTAACAACATTATTTATGTAAAGTACAGGAAAGAGCTGTACATTAAGAGTTCAAAGGCAGATTGTAATTCAATAGAGATCAGGCATTTCTTTGATTGCAGCTGGTTTGAAAAATGAAAATGAAGTGCAAATAACCATCATTTCCTCATCTCAATTAGTTTGAAAAATAGAATAACCTTTATGTTTGAGAGACTGAATTTTTTGTTTTTAAATCTTAAAAATGTACTTAGACATGGCTATTAGGAATCTTTTTTCAAATGCGTGGCTTCCAGTTAATTTGATATAAAGAGGACACAGTCCTGGGTGTATTGCTTCCTCTGCAGGGGAAAACAGGTTAAGAGCTCTTGGGATGCCAGAGGCCTCCCTGGGCCCTAAGTAATGGAGCAGTCTTTACTCAGATGCGGCTGGATGGAGGGCCAGTCAGACTTAAATGACCTGAGTGGAAAAGCTTTTTATTTTGCTTCTCCAGTCTTCCCTCTGAGGAGAAGGAGATTTTCTTACACTGCTTGGGTCTGAGTAAGGGTTCTGTAGGTTCAGACATCTCAGAATCACAGAATCACAGAATGGTCGGGGTTGGAAGGGACCTCCGTGGGTCATCTAGTCCAACCCCCCTGCCGAAGCAGGGTCACCTACAGCAGGCTGCACAGGACCTTGTCCAGGTGGGTCTTGAATGTCTCCAGAGAAGGAGACTCCACAAC
>Ga0065711_1038095_pt1 | contig 19169 bp, 9 predicted proteins | sample Hoacrofraction12_FD_59098 | JGI IMG/M metagenome (GOLD analysis project Ga0065711, IMG submission 59098) | Hoatzin crop microbial communities from Cojedes, Venezuela - Epithelial fraction 12 v2 (version 2) | ecosystem: Host-associated > Birds > Digestive system > Esophagus > Crop | place... | reverse complement strand
CTGGCGACGGGGCGCGGGAGCGAGGGGCGCCGGGGGCCGTCGGCCATCGCGGGTGGCGCTGGGAGGGCCGGTCTGGTCAGAAGCGCGCCGTCCTCAGCAGGCGTCAGAAGAGGGGTGGGTGTATGGGGACAAACCGGGGCGGGGGAGCCGCAGGCCGGACACCGAGCGCGCTCCGGGGCCTGCTGCCAGGCTGCGGGCTGGGCCTGGCGATGGCGGAGAGCATCCCGAGCGCCTGGGTGCACAGCTCGGCTGGGCCCGTCCCGAGGCGGCGGGCACCGCGCTGGTTGCCACCGCTGCGGTGGGTGGGCTGTTCTCTTTCCCAAGTCTGGCATCAGGCGACGCCGCTGCGAGGAGACCGGTGAAGTGTTAACGGCACGAAGGCTCTGCGAAGCCGCGTTCTCACTGTCAGCAGCTGAGCACCACCCTCGTTAAGTTTGCCATTGCCTGGGTGTGTTTTGCTCTTTTTCGGAAAATTCAGTCTTTCAGATACGTTACAGTTGAAACTATCTGCGTGACTATATACGGAAATGTGTGCTTGTCAAAATGGTTGTCCGAATATGAAGAGGTACACTGGCAGTTCTCAGAGCATGAGGTGTGTGCTGGCCTTTGTGGATTGGCGCTTTGGCCACAGAACCTGATGTGGAGGCTTCAGAATCTTCTGTGTGCCTCTATTGATCCACCCTGCATGCCAAAACCTACCTACTGCTAGGTCACATAGGTACCTGGGCTTACCTACTGCTTATCATAAATGCAGGAGGCTGGGTTGCCGTTTTGACCTATCTCTGACTGGCCGTGTAACACCACGTGCAGAAGTGGTCCAGAAACAAGATCCAACTGCAGAACAGTTGTGCATTTCCACCTCACAGTCTGCTGCAGCGAGGGTCGTGGGGATGTGCCCTGCTCATGTCAAAACTGAAATTGCTGATCTTGATACTGAGGAACATGTGCAGAGCAGGAGTTAAGGTAGCTGTGAGGCAGCTATGTGCTGAAGGTCAAATCTATGGAGCTAGAAGAGTGGCTTGAAGCCATTTTGCAGGATGATGGTGGTGATGATGATGATGATTAATGGTGATGATTAACTCCTATACCCCACCCTCCATTTTTGACCAACCACACCTGGGAATGCAGAACCCATTCTATTGTTCATCTCAGCCTCCTTTAACACAGCCCTTTAGAGGCTGAGGAGCACTAGGCCAGGGGCTGTGTTACTGGTGCACGCTGCGTGGCACTGCTGTGCACAGCCACCTCCTCGTTTCCCTGGCAGAGGAACTGTTTCACATTCAGCAGTATTGGGCATTGGAGCAATGCACAGAGCTCCAGCTGTAAGGAAGATTACACTTAACATGAACTCTTTTGCACATTAAATCGCTAACATAAATGCGGCTGCTCTGATCTATCTCCCCATCTATAGTAGCTGATTGATACCCTAAATGATGTAAGAAATGCTTCCGACGTTCCACTCCTCCTCCTCAGTGAGAAGCAACTCACACTTCCCACCAGCTATTTGGGAAACGTGTTTGAATGTGCCCCTCCACGTTCAGTGCTTCCCTGGGGCTGCCTGTGGCACTGGCCAAGCCCAGAGCAGTCAGTCCCAGACCAGATGCCATTCTGACAAGCACACTTCTGGCTAACGCAGGCTTGGGCACCTTTCTTGTCGCAGAAGAATGTCTGCTGAACTAGAAGAGGTGAAGATCCTTACCAACACAACTCGTGTGTTCTGTCTGTTTATTACAGCAAGGGCATGAGTTAGTTTATACAACTGTTTACTTAGCCGCAGGAGGGCAGTAAATACTATAAATTGTTAACAATTGAATCATCTCCTGCTAAACTGTAGCATGTAGATACACAGAACAGCTGACTGGAAAGTCTGCATATTCCAAGTCATGCTTTAAAATCTGTGTGCCAAAATATTTTGAAATGTTTCAAAAATATGTCTTCTGGTTGATACTGAAGTAAGGATACTTCCACTACCAATCCAAAATCTCCACATTTCTTTGATAGTATACATTAGTATCAGTAATATCAATGCCTCATTAGTATCAGTACCTCCACGTAGTAAATTTTTAAGTAGATATTGAAAGTAGATACTTTTTTAAAGGTAAATGTTGACTGCAGGGAGTGTGGAGACTGTTCTTCATCAGGAAAAAGATTATGGTTATTTTTTGCAGACGACATTTTGGTTTATATTTTCCCTCCCATCCTTGAAGGAGTGGTGTTCTCAGGAAACTGCCAGTTCTTCCATTGGGTGAAAAAGTGTTCTTCTGGAAGTTAGCAACCATACTTCTGTCGACCTCATTGGATGGGAAATGAAAATTGTATCTTAATACGTCTTTTTCCTTTCTTTCCTGTTTCCAAGTTTGTGACACGTTTATACATTTTTGTAAGTTCTTAGAATCTGTGAATGACGGTTGCCTTTCTAGGGTTAGCATGTCTCTTACTGCAACTTCTTGCAGCTAATGCAACCCAGTCTCTATACAACTCACTGTTGCATGCCTGAAGCATTTAGAAATCACAAGTCACATCTAAAAGAAATATGATCCTCTTGTAAAACTCAAGATATTGTAAATGCTGGTGTCTTTCTATTTACCTTTTGATTTTTGAGCCTTAAGGTATGCTCAGATCGCAAGCACGTTCTGTTAGGAATGTGATGTTAATGTATGTGAATGTTAGTCAAGAGTAGGAATGTGTTTTTCCTTTCTTTTTTAATAAAAATGGAGATTGTCACACAATTGCAGAACTCCAGGAACTAGTACAGTTACTCTGAAGAAAGTATGCATAGGAAGAAATCACTCTTCACTATGAAAAGAAACTGTATTCATCTATTTTTAAGCATACTTCCTCTGGTTTATCCACTTGTTTCAAATGCTACATGATGAACATGAAATACCTTTCTGCTTACAAAACTGAATGGGCTTTTTGCTAAGGAAACTAATTTTTCAATATTACAGTTGCTGCCACCATGCTACTTCTGTGTGAACAGACTCACTTGCACGTCCCTCTTTTAAGTTCTTATCTCTCCTCCTTACAACTTCCATGTGAGTTTTTGTAACGAGAGTGACTCCATCTTTGTTGAAGTTAACAGTGGTGTAGTGGTAATAACACGTACCTGTTGTTTATGCATTGACTATGCCATTCTGCATGTGAGCCTTTGTGTTTTGCTGATACATGTTTTGCTGATATGCTTGTCTTTCCTGAGGGCATCCTATTAATGTTCAAAAGGCTTACGCTGTCTCTTGCCTTTGCATTGCTGCTTATTTGTGGCTGAGATGTGGACATCCGCAAGGTATCCGGTGGTCACACTTCCCATTTGGTGCTGGACTGTGTGAACATTGCAACAGCATGAGCACAGCATGCTAGATACCCTACGTCCCACAAACAGGCCATGTGTTTCCAGATTACAGTTGCCTAAGTGTCCTGAAGTAGTTCCACTCCCATGAAGTGTGGGTGACCTGCTATGACTGTGCAGTTCTTGTCATTAGAAGTGAACCATCTTAGTTCGTAAGTCTGAGACTTCATAAGGCAACAGAATCCCCTCCTGCAGTTAATACTTTGCCCTTTGTATAACCTATATTGATCCGTAAAGTAGCGTGTTCTTAACTGGGTGTTCATCCCTGATCAGGTCATATAATGCCTGGGTCACTTTATTATGTCTGTATTCCTGGGCACCGGCCATTTTAATGGGACTGTTGGAGGCATTACTGCTGACTCGGTATGTTGAAAAAAAAAAAATCCACAAAGCAGAACTCCAAATCCTTAAGACTGGCTTGAAAAACTTTATTTAAAAAGGAGAGTTGATTTACATACGAGCATTTCACTAAAATTGGCTTTATGTGTTCAAGTCCTTTTTCAGGAACCAGAATGGCCAGGTACTTTTATTTTAAAACCTGAACCCAAGCTGTCCAAATCCCCAGGAACTGAGCTTAAAGAAGAATGCCAGCAATCACAAGACAAGATTTCATGACAAAGTGTGATGAAAAAATAATATGGAAAAAAAGCTAATAGGAAAACAAACAACAATAGAAACAAGGGCTTTAGGAATGAAACAAATAATAGTGGCTAAAATCTGATGTGTACTATGGTTGAGAGGCCCATCCTGAAGTTATTGAGAAAGAATGGATAAATCTCATAAGTGGGACAGTATCAAAATATCACTCAGCTTTTGATCCCTAAAACCTTCTTGTCCTGTTATCTTATGTCTCAGAGTAATTGTTGCTACAAGACTGCTGCATGCTGTAGTAGACAATTCTAAGTGGGTGACAAGTCAGCTGTGTAATTCATTCTCCAAAGCCTTGCAGCAGATTACATCCAGAGTATTTTCTTTAAATTTGAAAAGGGAAAAGTAAAGCTTAGCTTGGTGGTCAGGCAGGGTATTTTTCATATTGGTTCACTACTCTTAACACACAGAAACTGGCTAGGTAAAGCAAATATTTGTAACCCAGAATTGGCCTAGGTACTCCACATACATATAATGCTCTGCCAGCACAGCTGTGGACAAAAGTCACATCAATACACCATTCTGGCTTTTGAGCATCTACTTTGCTGTTGCTGGGTATCCTTTGCAAATATTTTCAAGGTCTTAGAAATAATAAAAACTAGAGATGCATCCTTAATTGCAAGAGAATACTGGGAAGGGATCGTGTCTGTCTGAAATCAACAGAACCCTGAAAACCTGGAGGTGCTTGGTTTCCTGCATTCCCCTACCCTGCTTACTTAAGGAAATAGCTGTGATCACCTTGAAGGATGCAGACATGTTAAATATACCCAATGATATTTTCTTGTGGTGTCCCAAACAACCTTTAATATCGGCGTAGACATGGCACTCTAGCCTGAGACCTTGATAGCATTTGGCAGCACCATGAAGAGCAGTGTAGACATAGCCACAAAGAGCTCACTGTTTACAATTACATCCCTGGCTTTGACCCAAGGCTAATGTCTTGAAAACTTACATTTATTTCTTTCATCTAATAAAGTTTAAAAGAAGAGCTGCCATTCATGGAACAGAAAAAAATGAAGTTTACATTTTCCGTTTTCATTTAAGGCTAATTGTGTAATGCATTTCTTATGCCACAAAGCTCTAATTTCAGTTTATTCAGTGAATAAGCAGACTATAAATACATACAATAGACAGAAATAATCAAATCAGAGAAGTTCTGAATAGGCCCACCATTCTGATCTCCATGTCATTTGGCTGCTGCAAAGCACTACATTCCGTGTGTTCCAAACTATTATTGATTCTGCTATCCATGCTGGTTTAGCACTTGGAGACCTGACCCCTTTTCGTTGCTCTGTGGTACCTGGGACTATGGAAACGCAAAAAAAGATATTCCCTGTCTCTTGGGTACATACTTGCCTCCATTACCTCCCACCAGAACTGCAGGCAGCCATCAGCCCTTAGAAAAATCCCACGTTCCTACAGAAAGCACTTGTACATCTCAGCAGCACAGACTGCCACAAGCATCTCAGTCTCTCCTGCTCTCAGCTTCTTCTTGAGTAGTGATTTGATCCCTTTGTTGCCAGTGCTCAGTGGTATGGGCCTGGCATATTTGAAAGACTTCCTTAAGCTGTACAATTTCCATTGTCAATAGCTTCACTCACATAGAAAATTTCTCCCATAGGGGAAGGAAGAGCTTCCATAAGAGCCAGACAATGGGAACAAAGTCCCACTGGCCTTAAGGACTAACATTTCCTACTCAGAGTACATGCCACATTTTTAGAGCTTTGTTTTTGCTCATAAAAATTGAGTATGTTTAGGGAGTGCTCACAACTACTTTTTGGCCTGCAGGTAAGTTATCCATATCTCCATCTAAGGGCAGCTTGATCCTACCCTAACCAAAGCTTCTGTGTCACATATCATCCCTTTGTATTCAGCACTGGTGAGGCCGCACCTCGAATACCGTGTTCAGTTTTGGGCCCCTCACAACAAGCAGGACATTGAGGTGCTGGAGCCTGCCCAAGGAAGAGCAACGAAGCTGCTGAAGGGTCTGAACCACAAGTCTTATGAGGAGCGGCTGAGGGAACTGGGGTTGTTCAGCCTGGAGAAAAGGAGGCTGAGGAGAGACCTTATCGCTCTCTTCAACTACCTGAAAGGAGATTGTAGCGAGGTGGGGATTGGTCTGTTTTCCCAAGTAGCAAGTGACAGGACAAGAGAAAATGGCCTCAAGTTGTGCCAGGGCAGGTTTAGGTCGGATATTAGGAAAAAAATTCTTCACTGAAAGGGTTGTCAAACACTGGAACAGGCTGCCCAGAGAAGTGGTTAAGTCACCATCCCTGGAGGTATTTAAAAGACGTGTAGACATGGCACTTAGCAACATGGTTTAGTGGTAGACTTGGTAGTGTTAGGTTGGACTTCATGATCTTAAGGGTCTTTTCCAACACAGATGATTCTATGATTCTATGATCGTGGGAGTCTCTACCATGCACCACACATTCCAGTTGTCTGCCACATGTAGGTGACGTTGTTGTGCTCAGGTTCCCTCTGTGAGAATGATGCACTGAAAATTTTCCTTCACCGCTGCCCAGATGTCCTCCCCAAATTATGTTGCTAATGGCTTCTGCCCCATAGCTTCAGCTTCTTCTCTGTGGGGCATGACATGGCAGCAAGCCAAACAGTGGGCCATGTTCATCCATCAAAGATGCTGAACTCAATATGCACAATAATTCAGCAGGGAACTGCTGTTCCCAGTGTTTGGGCAGTGCATGGCAGGGACACCCAGGTTTCACCACCTTGGAAGGCATCTAAAGTGTTCGTCCTCTGCTCAGGGAAAGCTGGCTATAACCCCAGTACATTCTTCCCCTACTACTCCTCTTAGGTTGACCCAGAGGCAAGCGAAGTGTTCTTCAGAGCCGGGCTGCTTTGTCAACACTGATGAGCATCTTGGTTGGAGAATGGAGCTAGGGATGTCAAGAAGCTGATGTCCTGGCCCCACAATAATGTCATCCAGTCATGGGGCCTTTTGTTCTTCACTCTGCATGCTCGTTATGGACCAGAGATCTGCCTCTCCTCTTCTGTGTCAGACTTCATATGAAGGCTGGATACTTCAAGTCCAGGATGTACCATGTAGCATCCTGTCCAAAGATGTTATTTTATTTCTCAGACCAGAGACGCATCTGACAAGCCACTCTGGGTTGTTGTACCTGACCTGAAAAAAGTGGCCTTCACCTTGCTGAACTTTCTTTAAAACTGCAGTCCTTTTACTGTAAACTGTTGGAACAGCTCCAATATTATTTCTGAGAAATCCTCACAGCAGCAAAACCCCCATCCTATCCCTGCATAGCCAGACAAGAGCAGTGCTTTCTGCCAGCTCTGCAGCTCACCTCTCCGTGCCTGTATGACTGAGGTTGGGCCAGAGCGGAACACTGCCATTTCTTGTAGAAAAGGAGCATAAAAAGGGAAAAAACCACGCAGAAATAAAAAAAAAAAAAGACACAGTAGAAATAGGAGAAAGAGTATCAAAAAGAAGTAAGGAAGATCAAAGGAATAGAAGAAAGCAGAGGGAACAGCAGAAAGTAGTAATAGCAAAATACACAACAAACTGAGAGCTGAAGAGTGGAATGACTGCTTCATCCCACATGAGGCTTTGTAGGACAGTGCAGAGGTGTTCTTACGAGGAATGCTAGGGGAACTGTTTGGAGGAGCTTTATGTGCATATGGGATGAGGTAGGGCAGGGGACAAAGGTGGGTTTTCCAGTTATTCATCCACGCTGCGCAGGGACGAGTAGGTGGAAGAGTGAACTCTCCTCTCATCCTCACCATGAGTTTGTCTGGAGTGCAGACATTTGTGCTCCAGATGTCTATGCAAAAGGAAAACAGCATTTGCAAAGCTGAAGAACTGGGGGCCCATAGCACACAGGTAATGTACCCTCTGAGCAACAGAATAGCGGCTCCTCTAACTTACCACTTTCTATCATCTACAGACACAGCTTTCCCCTGGATAAAATTAGTCCTTGTGAAAACTTTCTGGGAAAAAATAAACACAGCAGGAAAAATAAAATACTACCTAATATAACAGTGCATTGAACAAAAAATTGTCCCCTGCAGAAAACCTGTGAGAAAGAATGAACCATCTATTTGTATGGCCGATGTACTAGTGGAGGGTTTTCAGCCAGTTGTGACCTTCAAAAAAAAATACTTAAATTCAACATGCACTTCACTGTCAGCAGAATAAAGGACCCAAATGACTCACCTAAGGTTATAAAGATGACAGTGGCAGAGCTGTAAACTGAGTTAATGTCATGAGGGCACCAGGCAGGATAGGAAGGGCCTTGTTCTTTGCTCTTGGCTCCTCCACTGACTTGCTGTGTGGCAAATCACTTCCTCTGCAGGTGACTCAGTTTCTTCCATAGGCAAATGGAAACACTGATTCAGCATTGTAGAAGTCCTTCAAGAATGAAGATGGAAAATGTTACAGAAGAGCAAAGTAGGAATTCCATTCCAGTGCTCTCTCCGGCCCATCCTTTGCCCTCTTCTTGCTGGATTTTTTTGCAGAATGATGTCTTTTACTGTGAATGGCATTTTTCTAGGGATAATAAGGCCACAAATTGTATTGAAAAAGCGTGTTAATGAACTATATGCCAAATGACTTCTATTATATGCTGTAGACAAACAAAAGATGCTAAAAGAAAAGTATCTGTGTTGCCAAGTCAGTCAGGCAAAAAATGAAATGCCAGTTTGCTACTCAGTCTGGAGAAAAAAGCAGTATGTGATGAAGTAATTCAAAAAGTGGTCATAATGTAAGCAGAAACAATATTGGCATGTATTATTAGACTCTTAGAGGTGTGCTGAAACAGGCACAGATAGAAGAACTGAATGAGAATGTCCTAGATCATATAAAGAAGATTATCATTTTAAAGTCAACAGCCTTGTTTACAGCAGAAACAAGAAAACATATAAACATATAGCTGTTGAGGTAAGGTGCTATAAGAGGACAAAAAGGAGTACAGGCTTTACTTTATGGGTTGGTACCCAGGGAAACTGAGAACTCTTCTACAAGCTTCAAGAAGTGAAATGGGGAAGATATGCAAACCAAAGTTTTCAAATGAGCTTTATGTAGTGTGTTCCTTACCTTCCAAGTGTCTAAGTTCAGAGATACGTAAGACTGATTTTTGGAAACGCTAATCATTCACAAATCTAAATGAAATTAATTGGAAAACTACCTAGAAAAATACAGAAGGGAAACTTTTCCAGCTAACAAAACTGTAATAGCTATTATGGATTACTTGAATGAAAGTTTTCAATATCATACATAGAATCATAGAATCATAGGTTGGAAAAGACCTCCAAGATCAGCAAGTCCAACCGTCAGCCCAACACCACCATGCCTACTCAATGACATCCTGAAGCGACACATCTACACATTGTTTGAACACCTCCAGGGATGGGGACTCCATCACTTCCCTGGGCAGCCTGTTCCAATGCCCGACCACTCTTTCAGGAAAGAAATTTTTCCTAATATCTAACCTAAACCTCCCCTGACGCAGCTTGAGGCCATTGCCTCTCGTCCTATCGCTAGTTACTTGGGAAAAGAGACCAACACCCGTCTCACTACAACCTCCTTTCAGGTAGTTGGAGAGAGCTATAAGGTCCCCCCCCAGCCTCCTCTTCTCCAGACTAAACAGCCCCAGCTCCCTCAGCCGCTCCTCTTAAGATTTGTTCTCTAGACCCTTCACCAGCCTCGTTGCCCTTCTATGGACACGCTCCAGCACCTCAATGTCCTGCTTGTAGTGAGGGGCCCAAAACTGAACACAGAACTCCGGGTGTGGCCTCACCAGGGACGAGTATAGGGGCACAATCACCTCCCTACTCCTGCTGGCCACACCATTCCTGATCCAAGCCAGGATGCCATTGGCCTTCTTGGCCACCTGGGCACACTGCTGGCTCATGTTCAGCCAGCTGTCGACCAACACCCCAAGGTCCTTTTCCGCTGGGCAGCTCTCCAGCCACTCCTCCCCAAGCCCGTAGTGTTGCGTGGGGTTGTTGTGACCCAAGTGCAGGACTCGGCATTTGGCCTTGTTGAACCTCGTACAGCTGGCCTTGGCCCATCGATCCAGTCTGTCCAGATCTCTCTGCAGAGCCTTCCTGCCCTTGAGCAGATCGACACTCCAGCCAGCTTGGTGTCATCTGCAGACTTACTGAGGGAGCACTCGATCCCCTCATCCAGATCATTGATAAAGATGTTAAACCAGACTGGACCCAAAACTGAGCCTTGGGGGACACCATTCAAGACCAGCCACCAGCTGGAGTTAACTCCATTCACCACCACTCTCTGCGCTTGACCATCCAGCCAGTTCTTTATCCAGCAGAGAGTACACCCATCCAAACCACTGGCAGCTAGTTTCTCCAGGAGGATGGTGTGGGGAACAGTGTCAAAAGCTGTACTGAAGTCCAGGTAGACAACATCTACAGCCTTTCCCTCATCCACTAGGCGGGTCACCCGGTCATAGAAGGAGATCCAGCTGGCCAAGCAGGACCTGCGTTTCATGAACCCATGCTGTCTGGGCCTGATCCCCTGGTTGTCCTGCACCTGCCTGGTGAGCTGCAACCTAGTGTACACCTGCTATTTGTTATAACCATATGAAAGTCTACAGTCTGTTACAACCATATGAAAATCTACAGCCAATTAGCCAGCTGTATTTTATATTGACCAAGATGGTACCTTCAAATTAATGCTTAAATCTACTTCTTACATATGCAACTGAATGTATATAATTCAGAAATGAAGTTTCAATTTTATTTGTAAAATGTTTTAAACCCTCTAGCATTGCATTTTGCAATCTCAGTAAAAACCAATATCCAATAGGTCCTAAGTATATATATATTTTTTTAGCTCTTAACCAGGCAAGTTTTCCATGTGTTTTTTCATGGATCCTAAGCTCAAGGAAAACTCCATACCCATTCTTACTTATATCTGGACCTATTTGGATTGCCTGAAAGAATATAAACAGATGCATGAAGCTGAATTGTTCAATGAAAACAGTAGCTGCTTCAAGTGCTTGCATATATTTTGCATAATGCTGTGACATTTATTTTACATCACTGCCTTGTAATTTGGTTTTAGCTTTCTTTTATAACATATCTTTGATTTCCATGGCTGTTTTACTGACTCTCTGGAGCATTTCCTATTTAAGTTATCATTTACTGAAGCCATGCTTTAGGATGTATTACTCCTTACTCCTTCCCCTAGGAAACATTTTGCTGTGCACAGTTCAGCATTTTTTACATCGTTTTACATCGTTCGTATTGACATTGTGTTGGCTGTACAAGTTCCCTCATTCATTCTGTTAACTGTGGAAGTCTGGGCCCTTTTAAATCTATCTGCAGTTGTCATTAGGATTTTCTGAAAAACTCATGCCAGACAAAAGTCTCTAAATACACGTTGTAGATAATGTATACATTTTAACACTCTCATTATCCATCTGTTGCTCTCAGAATTCACATTTTACTTCCAACTTTTCCATAATCTCCCATTATTTCTTCTCCTTTTGACATCTGGTAATGCTATAGTAGTGCAAATTATGTAGTGAATGGATTGCTGAGGATACATACAAATTCCAGATACTCCATCACTCCCTTCACGGAATCTCTTCCTGCTGTGGGTTTCTGTATTGCATTTATTTGCCTTAGCATACGCACTCTGGTTCGCCTGTTTGGTACTCATTGTGGGGTACTCGGTACTACATCAACAATGTGATTCAAGAACATGCTGTCTGTAAAGGAGAACATTAACTTGTTAACAAACATGATACGAGGCTGCTGTTCTCATTCTACTTCAGGTGCTGCCTGTGTAGTTTGGAACCAAAAAGTCTCTTACTTGTTCTCTACAATCTGCCACTTGTGTAAAAATATTTCTAGGTCCTGCCTATTGAGCAAACCTCCATCTCCAGGAATATAATATGACAAAGACAAATCCTGGTGCTGAGCTCGCTAAGCACTGTAGTCCTTTTGTACATCACTCAGGCATCCACTGTTGCTACCTGCTGTAGAGATGAACCCAGAAGTCCTCTGGAATGCCTACTGCTTTCAGTAAAAAAGCAGCACCAGCCTTCTGCAGAGATTCACAAGTCTCTTATTTTCTCAGAATACCCTATTTTAATTAGGTAATTTTCAGATGTGTCATTGAGTAAATATGGAAGAACTTTGATGCAATTAAAAAGTTTTGTAATTATTGTGTTTAATGCCAAGCATGTCATGTTCTTTCACTGATTGGATCCTTTCATAGTTTTTGAATTTGCCAACATCCTGTCCTTCTCATCTGTTATCGCATTTCTTCTCTCATCTTTCGTCCCTGCATATCGAGGATTACAGCCCCTAGCATTAAGTTCCTCAGCTCCTTTACACGTCATTACCAAAGGGACTGAACAGCCTTTGCCCTCAGTCCAGATGTTTCGATTCTCGGAACCCACTCCCACGTGAAACCCACATCTTAGTTTGCCCGATGCTGAGGCAGCTGGAAGTCAATGAAGATTTTATTCCCTCATGTGTGAGAAACCAGGCTTAGCAAGCGTAATACACATTAGCAGTTAGAAAACATAAAGTGCAACTTGAGTGCCCAGGGAACAGAGAAATTAAAACTTCTGTGGTAGAAAATAATTTGCTGGGGAAGGAATATTCCACGTTTAGAGAATGTAAGAGGCCCTCATTGTAAGTTAATTATTTTCATGGTCTAGTCTTCTATTGTTTCCGATCACCTCAGTATGTTAATTTGTTCCTCTATCTAGCTTTATTTATAGCTCAATATACTTTGCTTATTTCTAAACGATGTTATGTTACACAGCTTCTCTTGTATTGTGACGTGTTATTATACCTTCGCCTACTTCCCATGTAGGCGGAACTGCCACATGTCCTATCTTCTGCTACACGTGGATTTTGAATGGTGCTCCTACAAAGCACTCCTTCCAGGTTTCCCATGTGTATGCTCCCATCTCTCTGACTGCATGGTAAGGAAAGCAGCAAAACTAAGGAATCCAAGGGGGTTTGCTCCAAGGAGAAAAGTAACTGTATTCCCTTTTCTGTAAAATCATGGCCAATAGGCTGCATTAAAAAAAAAAAAATAGTGACAGGAATGAAAGAGCTGACAAATGAGCAGCTCCCCACAGTGTCCTCCTCCTGACACCACCTAAAATCCACACACGTAAAATGCAGGGTCGAGGCGGTCCCGCTCTGAACACGAAGCACATGACGTTCTGTTGTACCTCCTGATGCTGTCGGAAGAGCTGTGCAGTATGGCGGCACGGTGGCCCGCGGCAATGCCTCAGCAGCAGCTGCCTAGTCATTCCAGGAACACGGGGATGTCAAAGATATATAAGGAGACAGAAATTCTGGCCCCATTAGGTCAACGGCAGTTTTACCACTGCCTTTATTTAGGCTAGGATGGCATCCCGTGTGCCTGTCTCGTGCCAAAACTCTGAACCGAGTACCAGGATCCCTGCCCTGCCCACCCTTGCTCCTCTGTCTCCTTGCCAGTTCCAGCATGGGGAAGGTTTGTACTGGGAGAAGAACGGGGCCATGCTCCCCTTTCTTTAGCACAGTTCAAAGTGTTGTGTAGCTTCTCATACGGCACGTCTGGATCCAGCTCTGTGTAGTGTATAAAGGCAGCAGGAGAATGCAGTTGAATGGCTGTGCTTCAAAAATCACATGATTTTTGGATTATTTTGGTCTCCCATGCAGTTTGATGCCAGAGGGGAACATATGGCCCAGAGTGATTTTTTTCCGCTTTACAATTCACATGTTCTTTACCGTATGCGAGGAATTATTTCGTGCTATGGCATCTATAATGCCTCCCAGGTCTATTCTTCCCTACCACAGGGCAGACAATATCTTTCTGCTTCTAAGGCACTTTCACTCTAATGGTATTTTCAGACATTGGCTGTAGTTTTCCAAGAATGTTCCTTAAAGTTTTTGATGTGCTTTTTTGTTACTTCTGTGAGAAATTGTAACAATACTTTCAGTGTTAGCTTTGATTCTGTGAACGCTTAAAGCTTTCTTGCTAGGCAGGTCACAGACCACTTGATCAGTTATCAAAGAAGCTCGCATGATCCCGTAGTCGCAGAATTTGAGCTTTTAATCTCCAGTGTATGACATACGCATCAAAGGCTTTGTGGGCAGCCACATTCAGCAACAAATCATACAGCGCTCATACATTTCATTCCTTCGCAGTGAGCAACATGTAACAAATCTCCCCATTATCTCCACCAGTAGATGTAAGTGTTAAACCCTCTGAAGCTGACGTTGCAGGTAACTTTCACAAAAGAGATTGCTTCCTTTGGTACAATACAAGAATTGTTTTGTAAGGGATGAATTTCTGTCAGCTGTTATTCGTGCTCTCTGTCATTTCTAAGGTAGAAACTTAATTGCATCCACTCTTCTGTCCTTCTTCCCTTTTATTTTTTACTTTGCTAAGATCTCCTAGCTTACTCTCTAAAACCCCACTAAATTCAGTGTTGCTTAGGAGACAACAATGCCCTTTAGAGTGGAAAAAATATATCCCGGTGCCTTTTCATAAAATCTAGGAAGATGTGTCCCAAACAGGCATAAGCAACTGAGACTGTTAAAAAAGAGAGTTAGTTTATGCAGAAATGGGATAATGAACAATACTGGCAATCTCTGAGGGTCCTGAATCGAACATAGACTGGATTACTAGAGTTTGCATCTTGTGACTAATTGATTTTGTCTCTAAAAAGGTGTAATCTTTAACTGAAGTTTCCCCCGCATATGAGGGCATCTGGGGGAAAGGTCTCTTTTCCACACCATTCTCTTCTACGTAATAATGTGTGAGGACAGACTGCACCTCTGTCACAGACAGGACATTTAGAGGATGTGTCTTTTTTCCTGCTCTACTACTAACTACTTGCAATAAGATATGAAATACACTTTGAAACCTGTACTTATCTGTCAAAATTGGTAGAAATCAACTAAGAAGTTCACAGACATTTGTAAATGGATAGATGTTGTTTCCACAGGAAAGCAAGCTAAAAGATGAAACAATGCTCAAGAAAAATCAGTGGTGTGGCCTCAGCTGGAATCCTGCCACCAGCACTGGCCCGTGTGTCTCTGAACAGAGTATTGCAAAGGTAGCAGGTAACCAGAGAAAGGGAAAGAGAATGATCGAGAACACGGAAGAGATCTTGTAGAAAGAGAAAGCAAGGATGTGCACTGTCAAGAAGCAACAAGCAGCTCGAGTCATGGTAATATTTATCGCCCTAAGTAGTGGAGAGCAGAGGGATGAGGGTTTCCTTAGTCTGCAAAACAAGGGAATGCTTGTGGAAAATAAAACAAGGCAATTCAAAACTGAGAGAAGATTTCCCCATTGCCCCTAGAAGGGCCAGTTAGACTCTGGAATTTATTGTGTCTGAGAACAGCTAAAACCAGTGCCCGAAAGCCTCCAGCACTTCTCCAAGGCGAGACCGTGGGGTGGCCCGGCGTCCTAGGGCTCCACGTAGTGCTGCCTGGCTGCGAGAGGTGCTGAGCTCAGGTCCCGAGCTGGAGCTTCCCCAGGGCAAGCTTTGCTACCATGAAAGGAGGGCAAAGGGCTGCCCTTCTTATCACCCCAGAAATCCATCCTGGTAAGCAGAATGACACAATTAATCAGGATTTTTGCTGCTTCTGCAGAAGAACCGGCGTGGGCCACCAGATCCTGGCCCACTCACGTAAGTTAAGGCTGCCATTTCTAGGCAATGTTCCATCCTCTCTCAAACCCCATAGGACAAAATACCTTGGTGAGGAGGTAATGTTCTCCTCATTCACTAAAAAGTACTGTGAAAGTTTCATAAATGCAAGCAATAAAAAGAAACTTGTAGAAATAGTTTTATATATATGTGTTTCAATATCAAGTGTTCCTTTTAATTATTTCTGAGAATATTTCACAATGGAGTACTTCAATGCAGCGTGAATAAATTAATTTATTTTTTAACTCCAGCTGCTAATCTTATGAACAGGAAGGGTACAATGAATTGTGTTAATGCTAAGCTCATGTAACTATTTAGGTTAGTATGTTTTTCAGTTGTTTTAAGGACCTGTGATTTTCATGATACATACATTTTTCAATGAAAGAGTCGATAAACAAGATTTGAGAAAATTGAAACAATTAAAATATACTTGCATGGAAATTATTTATAAAAATGTAGTAAACCAAATAAAGGTCTGTTTTTCTTTTTTTAAAATTACTTTGGTCTAATAGTTTTGAAACGAGTATTCATATTTCTCAGTCAAACACCAAATCCGTTTCAGAAATGGAACTTGCAATGTTAGCAAAGTTAGAAGCCATGTCACCTGGAGAAAGAGCTGGGAACGGATGCCTTCAGGCTAATAGCTATGATCAATTCTGGGATTAATTGATAAAATAATTAGCATACACTGTTCCTTTTAAAAATGAAATCATTAAAATCTAAATTTACTACCATCTATTAAAATAAAGACAATTACAATTAAAAAATAATTAAATTAAAGCAGTGTGAAAGAAGGTTAGATTTGCTTTTTTAAAAGCTGAGAAATGGCATACAAGTTATAAAAAATAGCCAGCATTTAAAACATTGCAAATTCAATGATTCAAAACCTTTTAAAACTCCCAGAATGAAGGGTGTGCATGTAACACATGTTCATGCATCATCAGGTGGTAGCTAATAATGCAGCTGCAGGAAACAAATAATGCCTACTTGAGACTTCATTTTCTCCAAACTCTTCATCATCTGGCCTTGATCTTCTCTGCTATACTATCCTTTCTAAAGACAGAACAATACATTTTTGCACCGGCTCTGGGATAGCCTACCTGGATTCTGGGATTCTGCAGACAAGACCGAAGATCTGATGTCGGGCACCCTGAGATGAAGAACAAGAATTGGTGACCAGCTGGAAAAAAGACTGAAGTAACTTGCCTATTGCCACACAGGAACGTGACAGAAACAAGGACAAGGACACCTCTCTCTAACTTTTTTAGCCATGTGATCACTTTTACTTCTGCAAACTCCTGTCTCATTTTCTATACACTTTTCAACTTCATCAATAAATGAGCCAACGGCTCTAAAAACAATTGTCTTCTTCAGTACCCAGCCTGGTTCAAAGCCCGCCTAATTCCATGCTCTCCAATGGATGCACCAGGTTCGTTGCAGGATAAGACACGGAACAGAGAATGAACTGTATCATCAGCAACAGGAGACCTCTCCTGCCTCTAGGGTGTGCGACGTTACAACCTTCAGAGTGTTGCTTCAAACATTGTTTTGAATACTACAATGCAGACTATGTTCTAAAATAATTCTAATTTAAAAAATCGTTGGAATGATATATTCAGAATAATTGAAGGTGGAGCCTTTGATTTCCCATTTGGAATTTCAGAAACGTCCACATATTCCGATTCCAGCAAAACTGATTTTTTCTAATAAAAATCATTCTGCGATTTTTTTTTTCCTACCAGCTCTTCATGCCAGTTGTTTTGGCCTAACCAGCAAGAATTTAAGGAGAACTAATTCCCAGTGAATAAACTTTGTTTCTATTGAAACTGGCAGGAATTTTGTGATTCACTTGGACAGTGAATAAACCCAGTGGAGGCTGAGCAGTTTTGAAAATCCTCCTGCAATCTGGCATCTTCTTCCGTATTTAAATTGTGCATGTGTTAGTTATTACCTACCAACATTCACCACAAAGAAACAAATAAATAAAAAATATATTTACTATTTCTGTACACCTGAGGTGAAGTAGCATATATAATGTTTGGGATGAAAATTATCATCTCAGGCCATATTTATGCCCATTGCTGTTATTATTTATGCCTTTTTCTCACTGTTTTTGTATTACTCGAAACTGATGATCAAGGGGCATCAGGCACTGACTTCCATATCCCTCCCTAGATGTATCGTCATTCAAACCATCTATTCATAAATTCATTCCAAGGCTGTTGTACGGGGGATGCTGTCAGTTCCCATGAATGTCAGAGCAGGACACGAACGCACTGTAGATGCATTCCTAGCAAAGTCAGGGGATCTTGAAGCCCTGTTCACAACACAGTGCTGTTTTCATGTATGTTTTCCATTTCATTAAACAAAGAACCACAAAATGTTTGCTTTCCCAAGTATATTCCAATCCACTCTCCACAGTGCTCTCAACTCACTTGAAAAGTGACTGTTGTTCCCTGAAATTTGTCATGTCAGTTACGAGAAAGAGACATTTAAATAAGGGATCGAGAAGCTTTTACCTGGGTCCTCACGCTGGGTGCAAGCAGGCGGCATGGCCTGCAAACCGCAGTGCATCTCACCGTGGTACAGCACTCCAGCAGGGAGGAACTGGGGAGAGCAGACACCGCAGAGCAGCGGGCCGGCCTTGGCACCATCATGGGGCTCCCCGAAGCCGTGGCAGGTGTAGCTGGAGAAGAGACATGATGTTGTGCAGACACATACGGAGGTGTACATGGGCTAGGAGAGTCTGTGGATACGGATATATACCCACTGGACTGTATTTCAGTCACTACTTACTACTTATTTCTGTAGAAATTAAGCGGATTGCTACTGCATTTTTTACTCAGAAGTGTTCGTGTCATACCACCATGGTTTCAGAAATTATGCTCCAGGGTTATTACTTGGCAATTAAATTCTCTTCCTCTGCTAGATCTTAAGAAAGCCCCTTTAAGTGATAAATAACAATGTAAGTAATTGTTTTAGAATATACAAAATTCTTACCTATTTTAAGGTGCAATTTCAACCTCTTTCTAAAAGCTTTATAGTTCGGATATTATTTTTCCCCACTGCATTTCTCTTTAGTCGCAAATTTAAAATTGCTTGTGTTTTTAAGATTTGGTTTCATTTCTCATTATCCTACTCTGTTTGCCCGTGACGGTAATTGCTGAGTGATCTCTCCCTGCCCTTATCTCGACCTAGCAGACTTTCCTTGTGTTTTCTCTCCCCTGTCCGGTTGAGGAGGGGCAGTGAGAGCGGCTTCGGTGGGCACCTGTCTGCACCATGACACTTGTATGCTGTAAAGCTAAGAAAAATTAATCGTATTTAATTCTTAAAATCAAAACACTTTTCTGCTTTCTAAAATCAAATCCATGAGTAGTAAATTAGCAAAATAATTAATAGCCGTTCCCTCGTTGCTACCTCGAATCTCCACCTGGTGTAACTTTCTTTGGCACGGGTTTTTTTCTGAACGCCCTTTGAAAGCCGACGGCTCTGCCTGTCTGTCGGGTTAC
>Ga0065711_1008413_pt1 | contig 19169 bp, 11 predicted proteins | sample Hoacrofraction12_FD_59098 | JGI IMG/M metagenome (GOLD analysis project Ga0065711, IMG submission 59098) | Hoatzin crop microbial communities from Cojedes, Venezuela - Epithelial fraction 12 v2 (version 2) | ecosystem: Host-associated > Birds > Digestive system > Esophagus > Crop | place... | reverse complement strand
CCAGCCGAAGGCTTCATTGCGAAGCCCCCCTCCCCCCCCCCAACCACTCCAATGTCACAAGAGCAGCTTTTATCAAAAAGACCTCTCATATGAAATAATCTTCGTATCAGTAAAATTTCTGCATTTTTTCTTCGGCCTTTATATTTTGCCAGTAGAAACCTCCACCTACGTAGTGCTTGTACTCCAGACTTCAGAAGTAAACCACATCACACCAGTTTCTCTCCGTGAGGAATCTCCCTCATCTCTATCTCTGAAAAAAAAAGTTAGTTAATACCAATGTCAAAAGATTCATCAGCTAAGGTTTATGACACTTTCATCCCACCCGTACACACTCACTCTTCTCTCTGCAGCATCTCAGATCACTTCTGAAGGCTAAAACACGAAATTCCATTACAGGAATTACAAATTCCACGTAGGCACCTAACTCCTATTGACTTCTCCTGGGCAACTCCTGACAGGAACATGGGCAATTTAAATAGCCACGTAAAGCTAACTCTGGTGTTTACAAAAGACAAAAATCTCTAGACATTATCTGATTTAGTAAGTTAGAAACTTTTCTTTTTTCCCCAATAGTGGCAAGGAGCCTGATACCATACAGTTACCTCAATGGGGTTTTTCCTTTAAAAAAACTACAAAAAAATCATCTTATTATATGTACAGTAGCACCAGCATTTGTATATTAACACCCACATTAGAGTACAAAATCTGGTAAAAACACTACAGCTATTGTACATTGGAAATTAAAAAACCCACTTGGAAAAAATTTAGCAGAGAAAGGAACTGCTTCTAACTAAAGCCTGTCAAATTTGGTAACGCGTTTTCCCAGTCATAAATAACGTCGTAATTATGCAGGAGGGAGGCACCAAGGCCTTCAGATACCTTCTGGTATCTTTATCAGGGCCATCTGGCCAAAATTCACCAAACCAACCCCACTTGGAACAGGTGGCAGCAGCGAGCAGGTCGGAGCAGGGAGAGCTCTTAGAGGACAGGTTGGCAGGGGCTGAGCACCTCCGCATGAGCAGATAGGTGTGGGCAGTGCTCAGCACCTCGTACAGCCCACCCTGCAGACAGAAGGCAAGCAGAGAACACCACCGAACAAAAAAGTCCAGATAGTCCAGAGCGAGATCAAGAGGAAAAATAACCCTACATTGTTTACGGGGATAAACTGCATACTCATATACTGTATTTCTACTGCACCAGGAGTTCTCATGTGGCCTCTAAGTTTGATCAGGGCTAAAACTGCTTTTTATCTAAATAAAAGGGCAACTTCTTTCCCCACTGCTCTCCTCCTTACCAAAGCTGAATATAAACCAGAGAGGGAGAAACCACAGCAGAGTCTGCTACACAAAAAGCTGTTCTACTGACTAGAGTTGTCTCCCTCCACTGACCACACTCCATGGTAACCAGACTCGCATCATACAACTGGCAAGACAACACTGATAAAACAACTGGGTTTTACAAAATTCCCAAAGTCCAAACTCCAGCCTTCAAAATTCATTACTGTGACAGCTTGTGTCTGCACTGCAACTGAAAGCAGAGATAGCGAACACATTTACTGTGCCTCTCATAATACTGCTCTTTGTTTCAGTAAGCAGCTGGTGTCAGGCACTCTAGATCTGCTGCTTTCAGATAGTTCTACTTACAACTATTCATACTAGTCTTTTCTTTTTTTCGTCTTTTTTATTAAAACTGTTAAGCAACATGATCAAGCACAGACAAACTAAACACAGATAACAGCGTGACGTAGTGTCTGCCTATATAGCAGTACTGCAGTAGTGCACTCAGTTGACAGAAGTCCATGCAGTTAGCAAAAATATTCCTTATTTTAACCAATTACGAGCCTAAACTGAAAGTGATTCAAATGAACACATGCAAACTAAATGTTTGCAAAACCAGCATGGCTGTTCTCAGACATATACACCACCAGGACAGTTCTCTGTAAACAGTGGATCTTCAACACTGTTTGTGTTTCTCTTGCAGTTCAGTCAGCAGTATCAGCGCCCCTCCTGAAATGTCCATGCAATACAAACATCACAACAGCAAAAGTCATGTTTTTACAAGTGTGGATTTGATAGCAAGACACCAGAGAAGCCTTAAAATATGTCTGAGAACTCCAGGAGTTACCAAAGACTGGAAAAAAAAACATAACACTATTTTGGCAGCTAGCTTCCTTCCTCTCTGACCTTGCAACTCAGTATGGGCTGCACTAAGACACGGCTACCCTGTCCTATTCCCCCTCCCCATTTCCTCTCTCCCACTGGCTACTATTAATACATAAAATCTGAGCGTTAACTATTATCCAGAAGTGAAAGGCTTCGTCTTTCCAGCTGATGACTGACATGATACAGACCTTCAGACAGATTGAAATAAAACTCCTCGAAACAAAAATTCCAGCACTGTCCTTGGCCACTTCTCCATTCTGCATCTGACAAGCGGATTTGTCCACAAGAGTAAACTGCTGACACATTTATTAACCTGGGGGGGAATCATCGGCTGTGGTGTCTGTCAACAGGGTCCTTACCTTGAAGGTCTTGGGTTGAATTACCATGACTTCAGGCCACTCTATTAATCAATAAAATCAGGGGCATGAGAGTTTAACAGGCTTTAATTAACGTGTATTACACCTTTAATTACCTTTTCCAATACCTCATTAGTAAAAGGAGTGGCCTCATTTTCTTAGGGCCAGACATTCCCAGGAATCAACAGTATGTGGAGATCTTCAAGGGCAGTTTTCTCTACTGATCATAATTTAGCCTTTATGATATATGAAACATTTCTGAAAAGGATACTATAAAATGAAATTTGTTTTATTTTCTGTTCCTACAGTCTAACAATCATGAGATTAAATTGCAAATAGATTGGAACGAATTCATGAACTATTGCATGTTTTCTTCCACTATCTCAAACACAGACGTCAGCCTGTGCCCACATAAATTGGGATAAACGGCATAACAAAATCTAGTCCATGGACAAAAATCACATGATTTGAGGTATCAAATACCAAGCAGGGAAGTCACTGCAGATTACTCAATGCAACAAGTCATCAAAACAAGTTATCACAATACAGTACTGCAAAATTAACCTGCAGATGTTGTCAGCTGCCTACTTGGGGTATTACTTCACAGCAGACTATAAATTGTAAGAGGATTGATATCCTTGAAATTGTGAAATTCCCCATAAATTAGATCTGTGTTAAACAGTTTGACTACGGACAATCTTAAAAGTACGTAATATAAGGCAGGTCTTGCTTCACTTGCTTGACCAAAGAAAAGGATTTAATCCATTCAGACTCCTCAGCAGTAAATCTTTGGTTCATGAAAAAGATATCCTAAGAAGCGGTCACAAATTACATTTATTTAAATAATTGCTGAATATTTCTATAGCACCCATTCAAACAAACAAACAAAATCCCTCACGTGAAAATATTATTTTGTACCACTACTTTATTTCTGGAATGTAGTTTCTGTAAGAGGTATAATTTGAGCTCATCTTAAATTAAGATTTAATTCTGGGAAGTAGTCTGTCAAACACTGTAAGCAAAGCCACGGTAGTATTTCCTTTGTAGTATATAAAACAGGCCTACTGGAGAGCATAATAAACTACAAGAACAACAAGAAATTAAGTATTAATGAGAACAGCCTAATCATAAAACACTGCTATGAAATCAGATCTTGGAAATATTTTTTTATTATAATTGATAATTTCTTTCAGCAGCCAACTTACTGATTCACTTATCTGACACACATTTTACTGACTTTCTTGTACTATGACAAAAAGGTATTTTAGTAGAAACCAAAAAGTTGCATACACACGTACAGAAAAATTGGCAAAAGTCTGCTCTCATCCATTTACAAAACATATGAAAAGCTCTTACTCCTGGAACCAAGCTCTGGCTACCACTGTGCAGAGATACGTATGCCAGAAAACCCATGGCCAAAACTGAAATACAGTTATTAAATGGACTGTTCTGTTCTGGCTCCTCCATCTGACCGTGCCTGCCAACGAGGGACACATTAATGCTTGACATTGCAAGCAAGAACATAGAATAGTGACCTCTGCATTCAATCATCTCCACCCACTTTCTCCTCCTCTTTTGTTCAAAAGACTGCACCAAGACAAGAATTTGGGTATAGTGATCTCGCTTGCAGAGTGCAGGCATGCTTGCTTGAGGATGCTTTCAAAAAACATGTATTGTTAACCAGAGCTGAGCAGCACAGGCTAAAGTGAATTTCAGCTTAATAGGTCTTGAAAATGCTGTATTATACACAAAACACTGAATGGCAACAGACAGAAAATGGCAAAACTGCCTCCCCAAACGCGACTGCAACTGTATTTGTTCCTTCAAACATACTGTGAAAAACCGGCTCCATCATCTTATATTCTCTCTCATCATACTGTAGAAGCACGGCTGTACAAAACAGCATATGCATACTCTCTGAACATTAATTGACTTATATGGATAACTTTCAGTTCTACAAACTACTTGATAAACATGTGAGAAGTACAAAGCCTCTGCTGACCACTTAAACCATGATTGAAGTAAATTCTCTTCACTCTGCTATCCAGGCACCAACTGAAACACTGTCCTTTTAAAACATTTTTGGTGTTGAGTGAAAAACAAAACAAAACAAAACTCAAAAAAGGATCTTGGTAAGTAGGCAAGAAACTGGTATCATGGAAACAAGAAGGGCAGCAGATACGCCACGAAGAAAGCAGGATGGAATAAATTTCAGTGCTCCAGTCTGGCAGAGCTCCTTAGTATTTCCTCTATTGAATTTCAGTTTCCACACCTCAACGGTTGTGATGGCGGGGCTGTGTTCGGTTCCAACCCAACAATGAACTCAGGCTTAGGTCTAATTGTAGATCATGAGACTACTTCATAAACTGGCAGATCCCCCTTTAAGATAATGTCCCATTTAGCTAACTCTCGCAGCAGCACCTGTCTGAGCTGAAAGTCTAGAAAGTATTCCTTTCTTCTGCTTAGAGTACCTGCACTCATGTAAACTATGGCTAAAAAAAGATTCCAGTTATCTGGCAGACAAGATTATTTAAAGGCAACCTGTGCTAAACTACACTAGTCTCCAGATAAATAGCACCAGGGATGTCTACAGTACTTGTTAACCTCAAAGTCAAAACAGGATTTCCCTCAGCTGAAGACTGCAGATGGGTTTTTTGCTCAGGAAGCAGGGTTGCTCCCAAAGATCACTCTGTTCTGAGCCTGCTCTCCCAGGCAAAACCTGCACCAAACATCTAAAGTCAGTTAAGAGGGACTAAAAATTAACACACAGTATCATCATTTTCTGTTTGCCCAACACATTACAGAGTCTCATACAACAGAAAGGTGAGCTGCCGAGCTAAGCAGAGCTCCCAAGCAGGACCAAGCAGCACGTGCCTGAACATGGAGCTGCCTCGGGCCACCCGGCCCTGCCTCGGGATGCGGGCTCTGGGACGCAAGCAAGCTGAAACCAGGTACCCACCAGCAGACTGTCCTGCACACACACACCCCGGCTAGCCTTGTCCTGTGACCGCATGCGGTCAGATATGCACAGTCCCTGCTCAGGTAAAAGCCATGACAGCCAACGTACCGAAAGGGTACCAACTAACAGCCCTGTGTTAGATACTTCAAAACTGACAATAATACCTTGCTGAGTAAGCTGATGCAGGTACAAGTGCTAAAATCCTCAGAGTAATTTTACTTCTTGCCTAGAAGCCTACAGGTTACTGTTATTTGGTGCAGAACAGCGTGACCCAACAAGGTCATCTCGAGCAAGGGAGGAGACAGAAGAGAAAGGAAGACAAAGCGGGAAGCATCATCTATGTTGTTCTGCAGAAAACAGTAAATTTCACGGTTTTGCATTTGCTTAGAAAACATGACATTTGTATTTACTGGGCAGTGATGAGATATACGATCCATTTAATTCCCTGGCAAAACACAGTACATTGTTAAGTACTCTAAGTAGTTCTGGTGTACCCCAGACCATGCTCCTTGTATAGCAATACTGAAATTTAGTCATCTAAGCTTCTCCAGTGCTAGCTAATGTTTTCTCCTCCACGCACTCGAAATCTCCAAAGACTCTAGGCAAGTATCTGTGGGCTAGATCCACGGAGAGAGGTGAAGTCCCACCAGTCTTGGTGCCTCAGGAGAGGACACTCATGTTCACCTTGTAACCTGGCCAGAATGCTTACGGGGCACATACACTTCAGAAAGCAGGAAACAAACACCAAGTGGGTTACAGGAATTCCTGGAAATATTTTCTGTACTAGAATATGTAATTAAAACTACTGCCATGCAAAGTTTAAATAATAAACATATAATCAGAATTCAGCTTCCTTTAGTTTATTTGCAAAACTATTATACACCATTCTCTCACATTTCTGGTAAGCAGATTTTAAAAGTTGCCAGATAAAAAGATGTACTTTTAACAGTGCCACGATGTAATTTTACTAAAAAACTAAAAATACTATCAATAAAAAACTGTGAATGAATATAACTGTACGCCAACACGCTGGAGATGTGCTTTCCAAAATGATGGTGGTTTCCAGATCTAGGTGCTTCTTTTGTCACCCAGCTAAATGACTTACTGTGTTAGATACACAGTGGCAAAGCTAAACCGACCAAGGACTAGCCTGTCTTCCAGCAGAAGCCATCACAGCTAGAAGACCTGCCCTCTATTTCAAAAGTAAATCAAAGCCAAGCAAGGCCGCAACAGAAAAAACTGTCAGACTGGGTGCTTAAGCAGTATTTCAACATACCAAGTGACACCTTACCACTGTGTTTTTGCATGCAATGGCAAAGAGAGACTAATAGGAAATTCAATTCGTGAAAGCTCAAATTTGAACAATTGCTCCCAAGTAGACAGAAAACATGTACCACCCTCTGGGTTTTTTTAAAATACTGTTTCTGCTAGTGGACAGCAAAACAGATACTCGGGTCTGAAATACCACCTTCTGCTCCAATTGCTGATATTTCATGGATACAACCCCGTGACATGAATTAAACTCTAGACTATTGCACTGGGTAATCAATGCCCCTTGTGGATACGAGCACAGTCAGTACGTTCGATGGCAACCATGCTTAAAACATTAATTTTGAGACGTTTACCTGTAACGTGGTCATATTAAAATTAAATCCAATAAATTGCGCTGCTTCTTTCATAAGAATTTGAAGCAAAAGGTGCTATGCAAAGGTAAAAAAATATACTCTGCTTATGTAAATTGGAGCCTATTTTTAGATATACTGCAAAGCTTTGTTGTAGTTTACTATAAACATGCTCCAAAAACCTTTTCTCACTTTATTCTCCTTCGCTACATGTGGAAAAATTCAGAACATCAATAAAATAAGCTTTCCAAAAGAGCCACAAAATCTGATATTGCACTTTCAAGCAATGTTGCTTTTATTTCTGCTATATTTTTCCCCAAATTTCCTACCTGTAAGGTATAAGGCCCTTGAGAGAGGACATAAACGCTGTATTTTTAAAAGACAAACACAAATGCAAATATATTCAAAATATTAGTAAAAGATATGCACACATAGGTGGCTCCCTTCAAGATGAATTTGGAAAAAAGTAGAGCAACTGTTTAGCCCACTGTACCGTGTGCAATTCCTGCAAAGCATAGTGCCAAGTTCCCTGATTGGATTCCTAACAGTAGCATACAAGAGACCTCAAAATGGTTACATCAAAAAAAATAGAAAAAAAAAAAGCCATATAAAAAGCAAGGAAGCCTTGGCCACTGTGTTTTCCGCACACGGCATGTGGCCAAGCAGTCCAGTCCCCAAGGCTGCTGCCACAGGGCAGGAGGAGATGGGGCTGGAGGCAAGCCTTCACCATCACAACCAGGAGCTGCTGCCGCCTCCATGGGGACCAACATGATCATCTCTTCCTAAACGGAGGTGAAACGGCAAATTACATTTTGCCTAATGAACACAGGAAAAACTTGCATTTCAGTTTTGGTTTTCTGTTACCTGATCGCAGCCTGTCTGAAATGGACTCATGTATTTAAGGAAAATGGAGCCCCTTCAACCAAGCTGGACAGAACACTGAAGACTTTAATCCCACAGAGTGTCAGAACAATTCCAACTCATCTCCCACAAAGAATCCATTGTAAAGAACAAAATCCCTGTGTTCTTCAAAATGGGCTCCAAAAGCCCTTCTACAGAGGGAAAGGAAAAGAGCGAGGACAACTGTGCAGGGCGGTCAAGCACTCTGAATCCAACAGCAAACTACATGAGCCATTCAGCTGAAAACAAGATAGTCTTCTGATCATGCTACTTACATAGAAAATGAGGAGGACGTGTCTGCTTGCCAGCTCCTTACGAGCAGGGTTTTACTGTAACTGATGGCAGCAGGCTGAGATATGACCCAGCCAGTAGAAGAGAACCAATTCAAGCTCATCATAAGCACTACAAGGCTGGGTAATACAGATCCTTCAAATCTACTGGCTTTGTATTATTCTGAGACACAACCCAGTAGTCATCCTCAGCTGCTGCTCACATGTAGTGTTCTAACAACCAAAAACTCATGAAGGATGTATATCTTCTAGAAAAGCCCAAAGAACAGTGTGGCTCATGAGATGGGGACGAAAGGATGCTGTATGATTTCTCCAGGGTTACGGGTGATGGTATAAAGAAACATACACAAAAAATCCAAAATATTACCATTGTTCCTGAAAGGACTGTCTCCAAATCAAACAGACAAACAGGCACACACCACTAAGGAAAATATAAAATTAATTTTATTCCTCTGACATAGATGTTTTTAGTCTTGGGTTCATGACGTGCAACTAAGATAAGTAATGTTATTGGGGGGGTGCGGAAATCGCTGTGAAGAGATCCACAGAAAAATTTTAGGTAACCGCAGAGTACTAGAGCTTGAAAACTGCTGTTCCACTAGAAAATTTGGTTGTGAAAAATCTGGTACCAGAGAGCATTACTATTTCCTCCTCAAAAGGACTGAAGATACTGGATCTGAATTAACACTCCTACCCCCTCCAATAGTCAGCACTACTATACAGTAAGTGGGATGGGTAGAGGTTGTCAGATTCATAGAGAGAAAAGGGCAGACAACCCTACGGGGCTACGGGACAGATGGGAGCACCGTCTAAATCATAGCCCAACTGTTTATTTCACAAGGAAGAGGCTGGTTTATGGGGCCAGGCTGCAGGGTCACTTAAAATAAATGTTCTCGCTGAGGGGAAGCTAAGGCAGGAAAGATAGAGGGAGGGATTGTGTTTGCTACCAAGAAATTACGTGCTGCCTGGACAGCCTTTCTCGGAGTTTTCTGGGCACTGAGGGCAGGTTTTCCAGAGCTCTTGGAAAAGCAAGGAACAAGAAGAAATGTGTGTTTTTTTCAGTTATCTTGACAGTCATGGGATTTCAGTGGGTGAGCAGTACCAAAGTTCCACTCTACTTCTCAAAGACCTTTAATTAGGGCTTCGTCTTCCTCCCCCTATACCCACTGGTGTTTAGCTGAATCTCCCTTTTGATTAACTTAACTTCAGGATCCTTGTTTATTTATTTCAAGTTGCAGATGCAACTAATTCCTGACAAAACTCATGAAAGATAGGAAGAGCAGACAAGCTGACAGAAGAAAAGTAATAAAAAAATGTCAGTTGTTTGTCGGTGTCCCACCATTCCTGTGAGACTAGCTCCACAGGATCCAGAAATTCAACCTCTGGCTACATTACCATGATGTCACTCCTCAGTTAACTGTCTGTTAAGTCCTTCCCTGTTTTACTTGAATGATGCACATGCCAAACATTTCTGCAGATCTCTACCCTCCAGCACACACTAGAGATGTTCCACCCCGTAACTAAGCAGGCACTCTATTAAATACTGCTGTGAATTTTTTAAAGGAACCAAACAGCCACTTCAGGGGCAGTGAGGTTTGGAAGTACTTCTTTAGGTTGTAAATGGGTTATCAGCTTGCCTGTTGCTGAGCCCCGCATTGCATGACCACAGTCGGACTGCTATTTAATTGAAGTTTCTTAACCCAACTCATCTTCTGCAGAGAATATAAAATAACTGCCAGCATCACTGGCACACTCCTTTAACGCAACTCAACAGGCCTCGAATACAAAAGAACAGACCTGCAGAGGTCCAGCGGCTCAAACAGGGAAACTAAAATTCTTCCACCCCACAACTCTTTGTAAGAGCTCATTCTTTGGATCAGCTAAAACGACTCAACTACTTCCACCAAAACAGATTTCACCCTCTCAGTTGAGCAGGGGCCCACTACAGATGAACCACAGTCACAACAGATTTTAGTCCAAAAGCTCCTGTTTCCTTCATGACTGCTGAGCTTTAGAAAGCAAGCATCTAGTTACATACATTATCAGTCCACGTTTCAAAGATCAGAGCTTTTATGTGTTTAGCTGATTAATTACAATTTTTATTTATACATCTTGAAACAAACAGGTAAAAGCACTTTTTGTTTACTAACAGATCAGTGTAAGGTTTAGCAGCTATGGCAGAGTAATACAACCAAGACACTCTGAACGTTATTGTCAGCTTTATCCCTGACATAATGTGAATTTAACCAATTACAGCTCTTGCTGTCCCCAGTAGATAAGGATAACGTTCACTATGTATTTCATGGAGGTAGCTAAAAGTTGAATTAACTAGGCTTCTGCAAGGACTAGGATTCTGCAGAGAGGATGAAAAATATATACATAGAAATACATTACAGTGAGCATTAAAACATTTGTTATCATACTTGCCCTTAAATGGACTCATTGAGAAACACCTGAAACCAAACAGGGTGGCATTCACTGTACCACAAAGAAAAACTCAGTACACCCACAGATGAGCTGTTAAGGCAAGCATAATGTACCTCAAAGCAGTTACAGTCTTAGAAATTAGGACTTTCATGGATTTTTAAAGGAAGATAACTTTACTATTTTTTGCTGATGAACTAAGATACATTTATTAAAAAACAATGATAAGGGGAGCTTTTTCTGAGAGAGAGAAATTAGTCAAGATTCTGTGAACACCATTGCTTAATTCTGGAATTCCTATTTTTGACACCTTTGGTAAATAGCTCAGTATGATGCCTACAGCAAGACAAGAGCAAGTGTTCACCTCTTTCACTGTAGCCACTGGTTTTAGAGCATTCAGCAGGAAAAGTGTGCACGTCAGCATTTCCCCAGCTGGCTCCACGAGATTTAATTTATGCCAACCACAGAGTGACTGCGATAGCTCTCCAAGATGCCACAGCATGAAAACTGAAGGGTGGGGGTTAAACAAGCAGCAATGCACACCAGATGTCTGAGGAGGCCACCTAAAAGATCCAGAGCACAAGAAAGCACACTAAAAAAACCCTTCAATGCCATAAATATTTATACCAAATCCAAGAAACTGGCTGAGTTCAAACTTGTCCTATATGAATCATACAGCACTTACCCCACCTTCATCTAATGTGTTCTGTATAAAACCACCACAAAGGAGGTGCCATAGTTATGTCAATTTTTCTTTCTATACACTAAGAGTACTTTTTGTAGTGCTCCTGCCTTAGAACAGATTGCTTTCCAAAGAATATAAACAGAACAATTAAATAGTCTTATTTTACTTGGCTAGCTCCTGCGTGGCACTTACTGGCCTTCCTAGATAATTTAGATTCATAGAAAGAGTTTCCTTTTAACTGGACAACTTAGGTTTTCTTCATACAGCCATTTAATTACAACTAGCAATGCATCACAGATAAAACAACTCCAATTTAGTGATCTGGAACCAAGAAAGAATAATTTTGTGAAAGGTTCTGTTCTGAAAGTGGCAAAACCTGCTAATTTTACAAATATCTAAATTTACTTTCAGAAGTGAGACATACTAAACATTAACAATTAAATAACAAAATAGCAAGTCACAACACCATCTCTAAAGTGTAACCAGAGTGCACTAATGCCATCTGCAAAATAAGTAAATACTCATCATTCCTCAAAAGACAACAGCTATTCCAAAAGATCCACTTGGCAGCTTTGGTTTTCACTCTTCTCATGCAAAGGATTGCTCGGCTGAGCTCTTTGTAGATAGTAACTACAAAAGCTATTGCTAATCTGCTGTTCTGTGATTTTTGGTTAAAATAAAACATAAAAAATATATCAGTATTGGCTTACATTCCCTTACAGCAGTGCCATTCCTACCCTGGCAAAAAACATCAGCTCATCTACTAAATCTCTCTTACCTCTAACTACAACCCATGTTTAAAGGCAAAAAAACCAGTATCTGCATGCTGAGGAAGAAATATTGAGTCCTGCAAACCAGGGAGGTGTAATGCTGAGTGGTTTCCATGCCTGCCCTCTCCAGTGGGTTTCCAGGAAAAACTACTGCTTTTTAAACACAACTGGTTCCAAACTTTTCCTGGGAGAGCAAATGTATTTCCTGGAACCTGCTAGCAACGTTTGGAAGAACAGGAGGAAAGTTATACACTACAATGCTCGATTCTCACAGTTGACAAGGAACACTCCAAAATTATGAGTGAAAAAGCATGTCTTAAAATAATCAAAGATAAGACACTTCTAACCATGTGTATTACGAAAAGTCAGGAGCCACGTTTTTTGTGAAGGAACTAAGCTGGCACATACCTGCTGAAGGCATACTTGCTTTCCTGCTCCTACCCCGCAAAGGCTCTAACACTCCACTTTATCCCAAATACTCTATACCTCTGTCCACATACACTGCATTGTGGATGATCTTTTGCCCCAAAGACAAAAGGAGGCACGAAGTGGCACACGGCATGTCTGGAGGGAAAGGCTGTACTGCACCATGCACTACTATGTTTAACAAGTTCTTATCTTTAACACCAGCAACCACCAAGTTAAAAAGCACACAAAAAAAGAAAAGTGTTACTTTAAAAAAATCTGATATCATACAGTGCCATGTAACTTCGGTCAACATCCTAAATCCCGTTTCGCACTCTTTCCCCCCACTCGTATTACTTTTCACCTGAGGTTTTCAGGACTTACACTCCTATTGGAACTAGATCTGTAAAGATCTTTGATGAAGACTCACCACCTCGCTGAAGTTTCTGGATGACTTTTTCTTTGGCTAGAACCAATACTGTGGTGGTCCTAGGAAGACCATTACTTCAACTTCACCAAGGCTGCACAAGAAAAAGCCCTTTCCTAACAACTAAAAAGCTCAGAACTCGCCTTACCTTAGAAACTGTGCTAAATTACTACTGATGCCAAGAATAAAACTCATCCAACTCCATCCACCTGCAACCTAAGGTTCACAAGTTGACAGAGACAACCCTAATTAAGAGCTGAACTGCCTGTTCACAATTGCACTTGTGCTGGACGATCCACGGCCTCTCCTTCCGTCCCACCACGGCTCCCAAGACACCTGCCAGCACACACCGAGCTCCACGTGCCATTACGTCAACGTACAGAGATAGCCATGGGAATGTCAGCTCGCTCGTAAAAAAGCTGATAGATGAAGCACGAAGGGAAATCTGCCTCAAGGAAATTAAAACTGTGCACTCAAGGCATACGTGTGACTGCACCCACGGTCTTGGCATAGCGCTTACACAACATCTAGCAGTGCTCTATCACACAGTCGATTATCCTCCAAAGCGCATGGCTTTTCCTGAAAGGGAAAGGAAACAATGACTCTGTGTGCCCGGCAAGCGTTCCATGCTGATTTGTAAAGTAACTTTCAGGGAGATGATACAGACTGCACGATGAAGAAAAAAATAGGCTGGCTTTAAAAAAAGAAATCAGAACCAAAAACACTCATGATTCCTTAACACTGAAAAAGCGTAATACCATTTTTGTAAACACTCCTCCAGAAACTCGCATTCATCACTACCTCATACTATTATCAGTGAAAAATTATAGGCTCTGTCCTGCTGGATTATTGTTAGTGTAAACAACTTTGCTAAATTGCTTGGCACACTGTCTGCATGCAGCATGTTAAAACTCTGTAGTCTATTCAGCCAAAATCAAATATAAAGGCCCATCTGTATTAATCCTCAAGAAGAAATTAATAGACAACTATTTTCATGCAAAGCAGATATTTTAAAAAGGCAAAATCAATACATATGGATGAACTTTTTCATTCATAATTTTAGATGCCACACAATGAAGACTGTTGTTTAAGCTTTATTTTTTCTCTTAGTAGTTCTCCATACAATACAGTGCACTGTTCAAACTCTGGAGCAATGCAAGCATTTTCAATGTCTCCCAAAATCCCCGGATTTATGTCCAAAGAGACCTGGCACTATAACAAATTTGACTTGTGAGTAACAAGTTACAGCCTTCAAGCAAATTGCTCATTAACACAGAATTCAACTTACCACTACAAGCCTCACTAGCTTTTATTGCAGAAAAAATGCACTGCCTATCTTATCTACTGAAAGTCGTGGGATAACTGTGTTTGAGTTTTTAATTTCCTTGAGTTCTCAGTACAAATGCTGGACCAGCATCAAGAGTAAGGAGAACAACAGAACTCCAGGGGAAAAAAAACGTTCAAGTGTAACCTAAATCCATCTTGCCCTTGATGAATGAGGAAAATAAACTGAATTTTGATGTCAGTACTGAAAAGGATATTCCCAACTTCACGCTAGGAGGAAGTGAGTAAGAAAAGCCCAACTGTGAAGTTGGAGGTCTTTGTTTTTTCCTGAAGATGAAAGACATTGAAAAGGCAAACCCCACAGAATGTTCTATCAACAGGGAACATTCTGTAGGTGCATCTTCATTTACCTGACTTTGAACAGAAATTTTACACTGCACTACAAATAAGAACTTCAATTCACCATGAAGATTTTTATCCCATTTATTATTCCACTAATTCTTAATAGAAGCATAGTGTTAAATTCATTTTATGTATTTAGAAACTAAACCAAACTTCGGTGTTAACAGGAGAAACTAATGTGACAAACCCAGACCAAAATGCAAGGTCAGCAAAGAAAACTGCTGGAAACTGTTCTTTAGAACACCAGAAAACACGTTACATTTCATTAAAAACCAAATGAAATTAGCAGAATCTGTTTCAGGCTCCTTGTTCGATACCAAACATCTAAACTGGCCTTTTTGGGAAGGCAGACATACATTCAAAATGCCTTGCAGTGCCCCAAGACGACGTACAGCTATGGAAACTCAGTGCTGTAGAATGCTTCCCTGTTACAGGAAGTCAGTGAAATAATTATGTAATATGCCGCTAACTAATGTACGCTGTCCTGAAACCAAAAAGGGGTGTTTTTCTATAAATCTGGATCCAATTTGCTTCATTTAAAAAAAATCCAGTCTTCTGGACCGTCCAGAGAACTCTGTATAACTATGCTGAGTGCTCCAAGTCTCATAACGTGCCTGGGGGATTTCTCAGCATCTTATTGCATTTCTTTATACCTTTCCCAGCACAGCAGTACGAGCCTTGAGAATGCAGTAATAACACAAAGCATCTGAAAACGGGAGAGACAGGAAGGAAGGCAGAAATCTGCCCTTCCACACACAACCATCTGTACGCTCCCTCAGATAAACAATGAAACCAAACAAGTCTTCCACTTGGAGACTGCACCTTCTCGCCCATATTCTATTGGAAACGAGGAGCCAAAACCTGCCGGGCTGCCCCTGCGCTAGTCAAAGAGCAGGATCACCTGCAATTTGTTTTAACTCTGAGCCCTTCTGCCACTACTCACACACAAGGCTCTCGGAGAAAAAATAACTCGGCTAAAGTTAAGTGAGCTTCCACTGCAAAACAAGATGCAGATGTTCTACCTCTGAATACGTGCCCGGATCAAGTGCTTGTCATTTGATAGGAAGCACTGGGAATGCCAGACTGGTACAGAACAGCTCTGCTTCATGGCCTTTGCACCTCAGTGAGGACAACCATCTCCCAAGGGTTTTCTGATGTCTCTGAGCTCATTAGGAAGCAAACACTGATAAGAAAGTGCTACTCATTAAACTGGCCATTGGTGATCACCGGTAGCAAACGTTTGGTAGGAGGATATCAGATGTATTCATGTTAACAATCAGCATCCAGATGCTGAGTCAACAATTCTCTATTTCTTCTTTTCATTTTTACTGCAGCAAACATTACAATAAATTGCTTGGAACGGTTGATTGTTGCCAATATAACTGTCACTTTCCCATTGGTGAAGACTGAACATTCTCATCTGAACGACTTAAAAATTTCTTTCACCAGAGAGAGCAAGAAAGAGAGAAAACTCAGATATTCTCTTTTATTCAACTTGTTCAAAAACCACCATGTTGCTAAAATTCAGATTTTCCTCCAAAAGCATCAGAGTTGAGATTATCATGGGGCATCACGAGGAGCTCAAAGCTAGCAACAGTATTAAGCGAACACTCAAAAGGACACAGATTATCAGTGCAGAACAAGCAATCCTGAGGAAAGGAAATGGCTTTGTTCTGTGGTTCAAAGTTACGGACCCCCTTTCAAAAACCCTCTCACCTCACTGCTGGTTATAATCCTTTTGCTGGCTGCGGCTGTCTTAATTATACAAGTAGGCAGAACTTTCCATTGTATTACAGAATGACAGAAGTGTTGAGGCTACTAGGCACCTCTGGAGATCATCTAGCTCAAGTCTCCTGTTCAAAACCAGGCTCACCTAGGGCAGGTTGCGCAGGGCCGTGTCCAGTCAGGTTCTGAGTATCTCCAAAGACAGAGACTCCACAACCTCCCCGGGCAACCTGTGCCAGCATTAGACCACTCTCACAGAAAAAAACAAAACCAAAACACCAAGACCCACCCCCCACCCCAAAAAAACAAAACAAAACAAACAAAAAAAAAACAACAAACCCACCCCATTCCCCCAGTTCTTATGTTTGAGAAAACAGTCAAGTTCAGTTTCAAAGCAGTCAGCTAAATCAGCAACACACCATTACTTCCTAACAGTTAATGGGAGAACTTCTAGATCTCCCACTTCCCCCTCAACCCCAACAAAAGGACACTTCTCTGCCCATAAAGCAGATGCCATCTATATTAGTTGCCATTCTACTTTCTTCCCGCAGACCTCCACCAAGTAAGCCAAAATCAGAAACATGTTTTATGAACTAAATAGTGTTCTGCCAATAAATGTTCCCGTACTCACTGGAGCGTGATCGTGAACGACACTATTTAGGAATCGAACGAGATGAAGCCATAGCTGAGGCTTCCCGCACCAACCAGTCAAGGAAGACAAACCAAGTGGTGGCATTAACTCAGTAGCCTGAAGCTTGCAGGTAACAAATTGCTACCGGTACCTCTTGCTGGGCAAGAAAAAGCAGGACTCGTCTTAGGACGCAAATCGTATTCTTCTACTCCATGTTGAACCAAAGGGCTGCCAAATGCCCACAATGGAAGAACTTCCCCTAGTTCTCGTGTACCAATACACCTCTCATCCATAAGCTGCAGCTACAAATGAATGGCATATAGTTCCAGTGGCTTGTGCCAGAGGTGAAAGATTAAAACCACTAGTAAGCCCCATAAAACGGTAATGACACATTTCACCAGCATACCAATTATTTCAATAAGCAAAAGCAAGTGTTTCAGAGAAACTCGAAAGGAATAAGGAACACATCCCATTTATTTCCTGTGGCATACAGGTCCATAACTCATTCCCCTGAAATTACAAACCAACTTTCACATCATACAATGTATTTGTATCTTATCCTACATCTGAAAAAGCACTTTTCAGGACAGCATCTATTTATAAGTAGTTCAAGTACGACCTTCAATAAATCCTAATTAATTGAGTTTGAAAAGGCATTTTGTTGTCCATTTAGTTACTATTGCAGCAGCGTCTTTGAAAAGACAAGATCCATCGCTGCTGACACAACTCTCCTACAAAATAAATACTATGGCAGAGGCATGGAAGATCTGTAGGCATCTCTAAAACACCCTTCGAGATTAGTGCAGATGTTGCCAGTGTTTATACTTTTTTTTAAACCACTGGGATATAAACACCTCGCTATAAACACCACTGAAGTTTTGCTTTTCTTCATTTTGTGTGTGTTTATTTTAGTGTTAAAAATGTTAACTTCCACAATAAGGAAAATACCAACAGATGTTTAAACTAAACAAAGACTGCTACAGTAAAGTGTATTCCTTAAGCTGTTCTTTTGCTTTTGCACGATTAAAGCTAAGACCTGGTTAAATAACAATGAGTTGAGAAAAAGGCGGGTAAAAAAGGGGCTGGAAAGAATCTTCTATAAATATTGGGCATAATTATAGTGAACTAATGAGCCAAAACTAAAGTTTTTCTGCCTTAGTCAACAAAACACTTTGAAACATGTACCACGTAAGTAAAACTTTATGCAAAACTTCATGGTCGTCTCAGAAGTTGTCAGCTGCTTCCAAAGAAAGCACTGGTTACTACAGAAAGCAATGAAGAAGTTAAGAGGATCCTGCAAGTTATTCTTCCTTTTTTTATTGGTTTTTTTGTTTGTTTTGTTTTGGGTTTTTTTCAACTAGTTTTCTTGCTGTAATATAGAAAGCATGGGGTAAGAAACAGCTTGAAAATTCAACTCTACTGAATCCCAGCTCTTTATTATCCAGTACTGATGGGCAAGCTCCATCTTCTGTAAAAAAAGCTTTATTTGAGCAAATATATACATATTTATGCAGGAAAAAAAGACGAAGAAAAAAAAAAGAAACAGATAGTAGCAGTTCTACAGGGAGCCCCTCCGCTTCCTGAAGGAAAGAAAGGTGGCCATGCTGCTTTAATGACAGAAAAGATGGTCTTTCCCCAAGCGAGGTTCAGCTCCCTGTCTCCTGGCCTGGCCTTCTCCTGAAGAGCACTAACAGACAGCTCCTAATCCTGTGCATACTCCTTACTGTTTCTTCCCCGACGACTGTAACACGTTTACTTTCCAAACGAACACGGAAAACGTTCCTGCTGAATCAGAAGAAAGATTTCTGCAACGCTTGTGTGCGGCTACAGCAAAAACAGCCCCTCTGCCAAGCCGAGTTAGCTCAGTGGTGCCTTTCTTTCCAGCCCAAGCCAAGCCATAACCACTTCTCCAAACTGCACGTAGATAAAACTCCGCTAGATTAAGAAACCAGTTTCACCCCTTTATCTCCAGCAACTTCCACACGGGACTTACAAGACGCAGACGCCAGCCCACAGCAGCTAGAGTAAAATCAGCAGTCCACAAAGAGAAGGGAAACCGCCGCTCGCCAGCCGGTCGTGTGCCCCGCTCCGCGGGGCCCGGGGCGGCCCGGCCGGGAGGGCCCAGGG
>Ga0065711_1005814_pt1 | contig 19169 bp, 8 predicted proteins | sample Hoacrofraction12_FD_59098 | JGI IMG/M metagenome (GOLD analysis project Ga0065711, IMG submission 59098) | Hoatzin crop microbial communities from Cojedes, Venezuela - Epithelial fraction 12 v2 (version 2) | ecosystem: Host-associated > Birds > Digestive system > Esophagus > Crop | place... | reverse complement strand
GGAGGTGCAGCCTCACCAATGCTGAATACAGGGGCACAATCACCTCCCTGTTTCTGCTGGCCACACTATTCCTTATACAAGCCAGGATGCTGTTGGCCTTCTTGACCACCTGGGCACACTGCTGGCTCACGTTCAGCCAGCTGTCCACCAACATGCCAAGGTCTTTTTCCACTGGGCAGCTTTCCAGCTACTCTTCCCCAAGCCTGTAGCATTGCGTGCTGGGTAATTCTGCTGAGCCTGTAAGTGTAGAACACATCGGAGATCATTTTCACTGCTTTTTTACCACTGTTTTTGTGGTGCTCTATCATTAGGTAGAATTTGGAAACGCCTGCTAAAGCTAGTAGGAGAGGCAGAGGTATGTGGAATTCTGGGGGACTTGACCAAAGGGAGAACTTTAGTTGCCTATGGATACTGACACCTCCTGAAGAAGGTGACAGCTGAATGCAGTTTTTGAAGATCTAAACTATGGACTTAAATGGGACTTAGACTACTTCAGTTGCTAAATCTGTTTGTGGATTTATTCTTTGAGTGTCTTTTGAAAGGTTACTCATCAGTTTAGTGGAAGAGCAACAAAAAGAACGCAGGATTTCTGACTTCCATCCTCATATTCAGACAATGTTACATCATGTGTTTGATAGAGGACAATGACCTTCAAAAAGTTTTCCATCATTTTAGAAGCTTTCTCAAAATTAGGACAGTGGTCTGGGTTCATCCTTGACAACTTCTGACAGATCTCTCCAGGGTTCAGTTCTAAATGTCATCAGTGTGGAAATGTCTAGTTTGAAAGTTTAAATTCTGCAATGATGAGAAAATCTGTTTGAACTTAATGGCGTGGAAGCTGTTTTTCATTCTCTGCCTTGGAAATGTGCAGGACTGCATTACACCAGCCCTCTGGAAACAAAACTGCTAAAATCCACTCTGACTTTTGCATGCTGTCTGTGTGGTAATAATTGTGGCTAATGGGAAGATAGCTTCTACAATTATTATAATCAATAGATCAGGAACGCTAAGATAAAGCAAATGAGGAGTAATCTGTTCTCTGATTCTTCTAAATCAGCTCATAAACTGAGAAGAGAGTCATTGCAAGTGCTGGCCTAGCTTTTCGTTCAAATCAAGCTTCTGTGCCATTTACTGGTAGGGCTGGCAGGGTTAAGTCAGTCGCTGTTGTTGTTTTTCCACTTGTCTGGAGTATCTCTATTAGTTTTTCCTTCATCTGAAATAGCTCCAAATCTCTCAAATGTCTTTGACTGGAGAGCAAGTATGGTTGGGTAGTGTGGCTTTCCTCAGAGGTGTGGATCAGACTAAGCGGTGACTGTCCCCACAGGCTGGTGGGGGACAGGGAGGTGTGGGGAGATGGAGTGCAGATGTTTTGCTGGCAGTTATGCCAATGATTTAGTAGCCTGTGTTGGGTGAGGTGTTTAACCCATCTTTGCTTCAAGTATTCATCACTTCAATGGGCTTGAAACTGCCTTTTCCTTACTGGCAAAGTGCTGCTTGAAAAATACCTGTGCTATAGCCTGAGGGATATATGGGGGGGATTATCAATTCCTGTGCAACTGGGGGACACTTAGCACAAACAGGGATGCATGTGGTTGTGTTCTGTTCACTGATGTTTAACTTCACAAGGAACCCCAAGGTTGACTGTTTGCTCTGAAGTCTGCCTTTGATAAAGAGAAGCAGTGATGGATTCCAGCTCAGCTGAAGGTCATTAGCATTCTCCTGCTGTATTACATGCAGATTTTCCTGGCTCACAAGAACAGCATTACATGGAGTATGCATCTTATATCGGAAAAAGAAATGCGTTCATGCAGAGATATACCCAGGGTTTACAGGCTTATTAGAAGATTTATAAGCAGTCCTCTCCTCCACCTCCTCTGTCCTTATTTCCTGCTGACATTCCCCCTGGCTGTGTTTTCCCTTCCTCACCCTTATGTAATCTCCACAGATTGGGGTGAGAAGGGTTGTTTTTACTTTAACTTAAAATCAGCAATGTGGTCTTTGATCTATCACCACCCTGTATTGGCTGACCCTTGGGTGCACTGAAAGGATGTAGGGGTAAATGCCAGGTGGCAAAATTCCTGATAGCGAGGGGACATGGATACAGCCCTCCTTCCAACAGGAGAGGCTGAGCAGCCAAAATTATATCAAATGACGCAGGCATGCATGTTGACATTTCCCTGTATTTGTTCAGAAACTTCTGTACCATGCAGAATATGTAAACTGAGCCCTGTTGGCAGGAGGGTGATTTGGCTTTGTATGGGATCATGTGAAGGATGGGAGGGGGAATACAGGGAAATGGACTAATGTTCTCTGGCCCCCTGTAACTAATCTGTGTTTTTCTACTTATATCGGGACGTGGCGGGGGGGATAGCACTGCTGCTGCAGGTGTAGTAAGATGTCTGCAGAGAAAATCCTGTTGCTTGAAAATGGAGAAGTTCTTTTCAGTTGCAGGCTGTTGAATGTGATCATCCAAATACAGTCTCAACGGTACCAGCGATTGGCTGGATGATCGCTAGCAGTCTGCACTAAATGGGACAACTCCCCATGTGTGATATGGTTCTGCTAAAGCTGAAAGTATGGCAAGGAAACCTTAATGTTTCTGGAGACCGTTTCACTGCAATCGTTGCCCCTGTGTTTTGAAAAGCCATTGCTGGCTCAAACCACCTTTGATGCCATGCTTTGGACATTCTGAAACAGGTTGCATCAAGTGAAGCAGAAGTCTAGAGTAAGAGGCTGCAAGATGCCTTACTGAATACCAGGCTATTCTCAGGACAATGGTAAGGTAACAGAAAGCAGTACTCTACGAATCAGGGTCATCTTCCTGCAAGAATCTTTATTTCTATTGACAAACATCCAACCTACTTTAGACACATAGTGAGGTGCACAGATGCCATGATGATTGACGTGGTCTGAGATATCAAAGAGCTGAATGAGGCAGGAAGATACTGGTGAGCAGGGTAGTTGCTTAAAGATCATTAAAGTGATCTGCTTGCACCTTTGTCCATTTTGTAGGTCTTGTAGAGAAGCATATGCATATGGCACCTTTGTTAGTGTTGGATGGATAAACATATCACAAATTAATTGCAAATGACAAAGTCCTAGGCTTTATGCTGCTTTTGACATTGAGCAGCTCCAAGAGTTCAAGCCACTTTAATTAAAGACCAGTCAACAACATGTCAATGCTGATGGAAGCAATGACACCGTCTCAGGCTGTGGCATCCCTCTGTGATGTCAGCTGCTGTCTGAATTTTTTTTCTCCTCTTAATTTTTTTTGGTAAATATCCCCATTTTACACACTGACTCACACTTTGTATTAATGAGAAATGTAAGGCTTTAAAAAAACAATTGCACTGTAGCCTCATTACTATGAAAAATCCATTACGTGGAAGTCATTTGTCAAAGCCAACTGTTTAGTTGCTGTAATTTACATATTTATCAAGTTTGATTGCAATGTAATGACTTTGACTTTCTTCGTTTTTCTTAACCTTTCTAACCTTTCCAAGAAGAGAGTGGGTTTTTTCTTTATGGGAAAGGGCAAAACATAATTCAGTTTACATTCACTAATAAATACACATATTAGTTTCAAATTTCAATATTTTTTTATCTTGGAAATGAGTTACACTTCCATATTTTTGCACGGAAAGGGATGTGGGACCTTATCAATCTGTGACGTTTGTGTCTACCGGGGGATCTGGCTGGCAAAGAATAGACAGCACAACACTCTGTAAATGAGATAATGAGTGTCAAGATATACAGCTAATATTGAATCTCCATAATTCTTGTGGTTGAAGGATCAGACATGCATGGGTTTCCAGCATAATCACATGATTTATTATGGATGATTACTTTCATTTGCATCTGATGCTGGGAGGTTTGTGACAGAGCACCAACTAGAAGTATTATATTCCCTTGAATACAAGGCTGGAGACCCAGGAGGCTGCTAAGGACACTGATCCGCACAAGCATCTTACACCCCAGTGAGCTGTTACAAGACAGGCAGGCAGAGGTGGCAAGAGCTTGCTGTAGCAGCTGATACTGGGAGTTGTTAAAGCTAAGCAATGTGGCACTGCTTGTTTGCAACTGGCCTCAAGTGAAGAAATCTCTTCCCCCTGCTAAGGAAAAGGCTAGAAAATATGATATAGTGGCTGCAAGAATGACAGGTGAAGAGCAGAATGCCACATCTCATCTGAGCATGGAAACTTTATAAAAAGATCGTAGGGACATGAGAATTGAGCTGATCTATGCTATACCCGCATGTAAGGGTTCATCTGAAGGGGTCAGTTAGTTCCTCTGGAATACTCTACAGCCTGAGCAAAAGCTAAAACAATGCATACAAAATTAAGGCATTTCAAAAAATATGAACACCAAGGGAAGCGGCAAGTGAGAAACAGACTGAAATTCAGCAAAAGAAATTGCTGGCTGAATACCAAGAAAAATATCCTCAGAGTGAGACAGTAGAATAGTTTTCCACAGAAGCTGGGTGCTGGCCAGGTGAGGATGGTCTAGATGAGCTACAAGGTCCTTGCCAGATCAAATGTGAAAGGGAATACAGATATTTTAGTGACTAACTTTGAGAGGCAGTGAATATCAAGCAGCAGGTGGCCAGCCACAAAGACAACCGACGTGACAAAGAGTGATCTGCTACAGAAGTGGTAGCATCCAGTTTGTCAGCCCCTTTTTCTGTCCTCTGCTGCTTCACAGCATCTCTCACTTGACATTCCTATCTTTGACGTGTCCCATCCTTTAAATAAATGATGACTGAGAGTGATCCCCTTGAGCTTCAACTTGGAGTGTGGTTTTATTAATTTATTTCTTGCTGTGCTATATTTCTCCCCCTCCATTTTTAAAGGCTCCTTTGACTTTAATTAAAATTCTCCATAGGCTTATTGCCTTCAGAGAGAGAGAGAGTGTGTGTGTGTGTATAAATTGGTTTTAACAGTTTGCTGACTAGATACGTTTTTACAAAGCTTACACAGCCTTCCTGTCTGTGTGTATGCAGAAAACAAAACGTGTTTTCACGTACACACCACGTGATATTGATTGACTGCGCCTCTGAAACTTATATCTAATGATGGGACAAAAAGGAAAATTAGGATTGGTAGACACCTGTGTGCATGCAATGTTAATGGGGTGCTTACAGAGAGCTTGGAGAAGAATCATGTCTGTGAGAGGAACTGTTCTTGGTTTGATGTAAGGCAGGGGACAGATGTGGCAGCCTGGTTAGAGTGGGGGAAGGTTTTGTGTGCCCAGGTGGAATTTAAACATCTTTGCAATAATTATTTTTGCAACAGAGGGGAAAATGTCATAAGCAGCATCTGAATAAGAATGGCAGCTTGCTTAATTCTTGGCATGTAATGAGGATGGAAAGTGCCGTACCTCTGGGCATGCATCTCACCTTTTTCTTTTGAAGCCAAGGACAAGGGTGTGACAGGACTTTCTCCCGCCAGACTGTGGGATATGGGTAATAGGTCAAATATTCTTAGTACCCCTCTGTCTGAGGTTGTGTCTGTGACACCTGCTGATGCTGGAGTCATAGTCAAATGTGAGTGGAATAAGTACACCAAAGCAAAGCTGATTTAGGACTGAGACTCCTCCCAAGCCATAGACTCCCTGACATCATGTCCACGCAATTAAAATCCATGAAGCATCTATGAACCAGAGCAGAGGCCTGGCAGTGTGTCCAGGAGAGGTCACCCCAATTCTTTGTGAAAAGGGGACACTTTCCACTCCACCTTTGCCATCTCCCTTACATTAAAAAAGATCCTGTTTCTCATCCTGATTTGAAACCCATGTCTAACATTACAGTACAGAAGGATATGCTTCTGGCTGGTTTAGGGATGTGTGTGAGTGTTTCAGCCTTGACGGCAGTCTACACCTCCCATCTTGCTGAGGTATTTTGAATTTGGTGTGTAAGAACCTCTACTGAGCATCTTAATTTTCGGTACTGCATGTTCAGGTCTGAGCTCTGGTTTTGGGCGAGCTGTGACTGTGAAGAGAGAGGCTGTTCACTGCTGTCTTTTTCTTGTCTTGCGGGCTGAAGGTTCTCTCCAAAAAGAGTGCTGGTGCTTCCTGGAGAGGTCAGTGTCAAATTCTGAGGAGCGCTGCTCTTCATGAATCTAATTTCAGCAGGTTGCTTTTTATTGACCAGTAGCTCAGCTAGTGAAGAACACACTGTCATAGTTCAGTAAAGGCCAAAACCTCTTGCAGAACACCTTGCACGTCTTGCCTGGGATCATTGCTTTCAAGCCAGGTCTTGTACACTGAAAGCTTTTTCTGCTTAACCCTGTCAGGTTCTGTCCTTCCTCCCAGGGAGGGTCCGATGCAGAAAAGAAATAAGAAAAACAATTTTGTGTGTCCTCTAATTAAACATGGGCTGTTCTTGCTTCTTTATAAGTAATGTTTTAGGAAGAATAAGAGAAGGGTTCATGTTGTTCAAGTCAATGTCTAAAAGGTGGAATATGGACAATGAATCTAGTGACAGTGTTGGTTGTATTGCTTCATTGCTCCTGCAGATTTGAATCTTTAGCCCAGCTGGCTGAAACCTTGGTTGCTGTTCACTTTTTTCCCCATCCCAGAGTGAGACCTGGCCCTGCCTAGAACAAGGTACCAGAGTTAGGTATCTGTCTAGCTTTGTCCACCATTTCATGACTCCCCACCTTTTTTTCAGTTCTCCTTCTGTTGTGCTTTTTGCCTGTTTCTGAAGTGAAGAATGAGGTACAGACCCACTGAGTAGAGATTTTTCTATTTACCACTTCTCAGAAAAGTCTCTCCTGATTTCTGCATGTTGTCTTGCAGCTTGTTTCTTCCTTATTATTTTATCCATTGGCCTTGAGAGGTTGGAGATGCTGGACTTGGCAGATCCTGGAGTTGCATCTCATGGCAGCTATGGATGTCCCTTACGGCACTGCCTTCCTTGGAAGGATCCACAATGAGTGCAAGGATGTGGCTCTGCATCTCGGAGAAACTAGAAGAGTTTTGAGCACAGCTGTACTGGGACTCTCAGTTCTGTTCTGAAGTACATATGGCTTTGCTCAATTTTTATACGGGAAAATCTAAGCACTGAAGTTAATCACAGGCAAATCCACAGCGAAATTGGAAAGAACAGAACAAAGGTGTCCTGGCTGCTCCTGTAACTGCTGGACTACTCTGAGTGGCTGGTAATTCCCTCTTTGCTATCTTGGCTGAAATTCTGACATAAATTATTCTCTTATCTTTCAGCCCATGCATACTTGTAGCAAACAAACATAGCCTTAGCCCTCTCCACTGGAGAGAGCTGATAGAGAATTGCTTTATAACAGGCCCTAGCAGTATCTCCGAATCCCTGGATTTTAAAGACAGACTGAAAAGATACCCATGTAACTGTAGCATTGCGGGTAGAAAATATCTTTTATGTGAATACTTTATTTCTATCGCTTTGTATAAAGTGAAGGCTACCAGGATGGTGAGCATTTCTAGAGGGATGACAGCTGTGCAAAGAGACAGTGAGGTAGATGCCAACTAGTATGGATTCCTTCCTCAAAGATGAGGCCTGCTTCCTTTGTGGCTGCAGGCAGCTCCTTAGTGTTTCTACCTTATCTTCACTGATGTGGGGTTGTGGAGCTCAGTTAAGGGCATCCTGTGGAATAGCTGAAGATCTTTATTTCTGTCACTGATTGTAACTGGGGAAGTGCTGCTACATATGTAAGTTACTGCACATCTAGCTGGTGTAAAATTTTTAGAGAAATAAATAGAACATGTTTTGGTTTATTCAGTTTGTAATTTAATGTCAACCATTGCAAGAAAAAAAAGATGAGTACTGCAGATCAGCCTTCAGGTGTTCAAACACGGATGGGTGAGTTGTGAGTTCTGACTCTGTGGAATTTAAGGAAACAGCGTTGAAAGACACTCAGGTAAAATGAAGACTTTTAGCAAATCATGGCTAGAATGTTTTTAGCTTGGTGTTTTTTCCTTTTCCCTGCAGGTAAACTTTACTTTCTTGTTCTGTATTATCTGAAGGACACAAGTATTTTCTGGGATTTTGGGAATGGATTCTGGGGTTCTGGGATTAGACATCAAATTTAACAAGATGATATATAGCTTTGAGGAGACACATTTGATGTACCACTTAGCCTCCCCATAATTTACTGCCTACCTTCAGTCTCTGGAGGGCCAGGGGTTTATCTGCACTTCAACCTGACTTTATAAATAGCAAAGCAGAAGAGGGAAAAAGAAAGAAGACTGGGGACTTACCAGCTAAACTGTTATGAAATGACGGTGATGCGGGCAGGTGACATTAAATGCTACTGTCTGCATCCTTAATTGTGAGTTGTCATCACCTTGACCATTTGAGGACGATAATGTGCTGTTCATATTCCAGATTTCTATTCTTATTCATAGGACTATATGTTCCAATGTTCAAATGTGTATGTATAATTAAAAAACAAACCCTCAGGTCTTTTGGGAGTGTTTTTTTAGTGGGGATGAGGAGGGAGGAAAGATATGAGTATACCTTGAGTGGTATTGCATGTGGTTAACTTTCCTGCCTCAAGAGTGTAGCAAGCTGACAGTATCAGAAAGCCCAAGTGGAATAATGGTTGCTTCCAAGATGTAATGAAGATTAAAAGCAAACAAGTGGGGCTGGGAGGTAAGGGGGATCTTGCTCTGTAGTTGTTTGCCATTTCTGATTTTGTAAATAGCTATGCAGTGTCATTTGGTCTGTGCTTCAGCATAATTTTTCCAGGAGATATTTCTGGCCTTTTGCTTTACAGTCAGATCTCTTTGCTGGGCTATTAGGTTGAAAATGCAGTCAAGTATTAATGTTGAAACTGTTTATGTAACCTCCCACTGCATGGAACCCCTCCAAAATACCCTGCAATTGAGGGAGGGAAGGGGAAGGAGGGATGAAAAACAAGAGCTGGATAGAAATAGTGCCTGCTCTGGGATTTAAATAGGTCAAATTAATTCAATAAATAGAAGTTAGGCTTTTGATATATGCCCATCTACTTAAACTGTCATCGAAGTTCACTTAACTGTATTACAGCAGAGAATATTGGCCATTAAAGAGACGTGAAAGACATTGTTACAGAGGACTTAAAGAGGGAAGAGCAAGTAGGAACAAAGAAATAGCCAGACAAGGAGATCATACAAGTATTACACTTTCAGATTCCTGGTGGTGCTGACAAGTGTTGATAACTCTTTCAGCATCTACCTTCAGAAGACGGAGTCCCACTTTCCTACCCTGTCCCTGTGTCTGTCCCTATAGGATGCTTGTGCATGGCATCAGCCTAATGTTCCTTTTTTTCCCTTTTCTGCTGGAATATATTTAATTTGCTCTGAACAAGAGCAAACCCAAATCCTAGGGCCTCTGAATAAGGGGGAGTATGGAGGGCGAATACAATGAATGTCTTAATCCTGTGTCACCCTGTCTTTGAGACACTGTGCTACATTAAATTGATTTTGCAAATGAAAGCCAAAAGCTAAGCAAAAGCCACCAATCTATTTTGCCTAAAGATGATTTTAGTGCTCTTTATGTTCCCTTAAATGACAAACCATTTTGTTACCTGCCTACATAAACATTTGCCTATATTAGCCCCAGAAATATTTTATTTTTATTAGCCCAAACTTTATCTTTTTATGAAGACACAGGGGCCCAATAAAATTAGTGTGCAAATATAATACCCAATTTGCATTTTTCCATGGTCAGCAGAAAAGCTGAGTAAAATCAATTTGATATTAGGTCAGCATATACATCAATAAAGCATACGTACACACAGGACCATTTTAATGGTCCCTGTAATTTCTACGCTGCCAGAGTAAAGAGATTAAATAATATTAAGTGCTCCAAAATAGCTTTGCTTTTAAGAGGAATCTAAAAAGAAAGACAGACTTTGGCATAAAATGGGCAATAAAGGATAACAGTTGCACAATCTCCAACTTTAAAACATTGTCACAGTGATCTCAGAGGCAGGCTCCCTGTTAAACAGCCCCAATTCAGCAAAGCTCTTACACCAACACTTATGCTTAAGCACATTTTTAAACACAGCAGAAGTTTGTCAACCAAATCACGGACTTAAGCACCTGACAGAGTCAGGGCCAGAACCTGAATGAACGAAACAGAACTTGAGAGGTTTGAATCCAGTTTAGAGCATTGCATGCAGAACCATTGCTGGATAGAAGGTCCATGCACAAGTGAGGCATTGGTAACAAACCCCCTCTGCGCTTCAGGTGGGACTGTCTTAACATGATGGTAGGTGAGGTGAGTCAATGAGCAATGGGAACACCGTGTAGCTGTGTTCCTCCCTGCGCAGACCCGACCTCCCATGGATTTTGCATGGGAGCCCAGATACTGCTGCCTCCCTTTCCACATAGAAGTATGTAGGAATAGTTGTCTGACTTTCAAAAGCTGTAGTCCAGTCTTTGCTCATCCCTTTGCGTACAAATGGCATCATTCGTACCTTCTGTGCCACTTAGTTTCTTTGCATGGCTCAAGCCAACTATGAGAAGACAAGAAAGAAAAGCTTTTCTTTATTTGACCTCATCAAGTCCAGCGGGACTTGGTAGTGACCAAAAATGGAATTCTTTTGCACTCTGTGTTGCTGAGATATGCACTTTTTCCCAAAATGACATTTGTGACCAGATGTAACAAAAATAAATGGAATTAGATGCTAATCTGGTCTCTTAGGAAAAGCCAGAGTACAGTAAATGTTTCTTGGATTTGATTTGCTAAAGCAGGTTAATGTGGTAGAGACTAGGCTGTCAGGACAGCAATGACATCAGTGCTTGCTTTCAACGCAGATGTTACAGTTTTGTTGCGCACAGACAAGCCAAGACAGCACAGTGAAGTGTAATGCCATAGGCTTTTTTGATTTCCTGTGTGGAGTCTCTATCTCACATGGTTTTGAATATAAAATGCTGGCAACAGCCCACCTCATACTGCAAAGTACCTGAGAAAGGAAGACAGTACGGAATTTATTTGTAATGGATACACGTATTTCATGAAAATATATGTGGGTATTTAAATCGAATGATTTTTTTGGCCCATGTTCGTAGGGTGATCAATTTCCACTTCTGCTGATGAAAAACTTCTGTTTTTCTACTGATGTAGTGAAATGTGGGAGGGGAGAAAGGCAAGCTTTTCCTAGTACCTTGCCCAAACTTTGACATTCTCTGCAAAGGCGTGAAACCCACTTCTAAGTTCTCCTGATGGGTGCCAGTTAAAGGCTTTCTGAACTAGACTTCAAGGCTCTGACTTGCTCTTCCTTTTGTACTCCATCAGCCTTAGTACTAATTTGTGCAATTGTATCATCACCATACCATGGCTACGAGATCTAAAGAAACCACAAATCTGCAGTCTGTTTCTGGTCTGACATGGTAGCAGGAAAGATCCTGGACCTTGAGCAAAGTTCTACCTCAGTTCTGCTGCAGTACTTCATTTTGGTAGTGCAAATGGGATTCCATATAATTAGTATTTCTGTGTGAAATTTCTAGATACTTATTACTAAGCTACTACATAGAACTATGGTCATTTTCATGTTTTTATAGCAGCATAAAAATGAAAATGAGTGAAAATGGCGAAGTGAATTTGCTGCCTTCCCATGAAGGTTTATATTTTGATTTGACTATCTTTTTTGTAGTAGAAAAAGGGGACTGTTTCAGTTGCACTAGGGTAATATGTAACCAAGACTGGAAATCATTATTTCCCGTGTGAGAGCTGGGGGACTGTTGCCCGTGGGATTGCTCCAAGAGGCTTGCTTATACATGCTTTAGCATTAGAGGAGGAGGAACCTGAGTTGAGGGCCTAACACCACGAGTTATATTCAGACCAAGATTTGAGTTGCTTGCTTGAAGCTAGCTGGGTGTCTTTTCAGTACGACATTAGCTTGGTGTTTATCACCATTGTGGTAGCTGTAGAGCCAGAATAGATGTTGAGGTTAGTGTTGTTTATTCTGACTAGCACCTTAGATCTTCACAGCTTTGCCCAAGGTAATTCTCCTCTGCAGCAGTGTGACAGGATGGTGGTGGGTGAGTAGCAGGCTGTGAGGGCGTAACACGTAGTGGCAGATTGTTCAGGTCCCAGTTGGATTCTTCAGTCCAGGAATATATCAAAGATGATTGTAGTGGTAGCCTTCAGAGGGAAAAGAAAACATTTAGCTCAATCTTCAAGATACTTTCTGGAAGAGAAAATGAAAAAGAAACAATTCCAGAAATCTCTAAATTTCTTCCCTTGAAAAACTTTTTCATCAAATAGTTTGGTTTCTAAGATTCACTGCTGTGGCGTTTGGAAGGGTAGAAGGGGTACCACAACAGACTAGTCCTCTGCATTTCCACAACTGGCAAAATCGTGGCTAAATGGAGCGAGACTTTCTGTCATGTTGCTTAAGTGCTTTTGACATCTACTGAGCAAGGCTATACGCTTCTAATCTTTTTAATTTTGATTGATCTTTTCAATTCTGAACTACAAAGTAGGATTCATTTTCAATGTAACATTTAAAATATGAGATGGTGTTTTGTAGTTGTTGTATCCATTATTGGTTTGGTGGGTTAACCTCGGTCAGCTGCCAGATGCCTTCCCTGCTGTTCCCTCTACTACAGGACAAGGGGACAAAATAAAATGAAAAGGCTCATGGGTCAAGATAAAGATAGGATATCACTTGCCAATTACCATCGCGGGCAAAGTAGACTTGATTTGGGGCAAAATGAATTCAATTTATTGCCAAGTAGAATAGAATTGTAGAGTGAGAATCAGAGAGAAAAATTAAAACGACACATTTCCCACCCACACCCTATTTTGCCAGGATGGATTTTGCTCCCAACTCCTCTGCCTGCCCCCATGACTCTTGGTGCTGTGGATGGGTAATGGGGTTGTGGTCTGCCCAAGTCAGCTCCTCTATGCTGCTCCTTCACCTCCACACATTTCCCTCTTGTTGCTCTTTGGACTTAGGGGAGTGTTTGGAGGCGGGGATGTGTGTACACGCGCACTTGCCATTCCTTTTCTCACAGGATGTTGTGGAGACCAAGACAAGTGTGCAAGGCTGAATATATGATTTCCAAGACTACTCATGGGATGTCTGGATGGATAGGTTAGAATGTGCTGGTGCTGGCTTAGGGTTCAAGCTGGGAGCTCGGCCTGTAAATAATGCATGCCCTGCACCAGCCAGGTTCAAAGTCACCATCTCAAAATCTTAGGTGTGTTACAGTATCAAGTATGAACTAATCTTTGGTTCATCTTGGAAGCCCTTGGTGCACCTTGTCCCATAGGTTGGCTAATGGGCATCCACGTTGCCTCTTTTACCAGCATTTTTACCAGCATGTTCCCCTTTTACCAACATTTTCAGAGTGACTGAACTGTGATCAAAGACCTGCAGAACTGAAAGCTTGTCTCCCAATTTAGTTTCTTACCATATGTTTACAGAGCTTTGTACTTAAGCAGGGATTCCACTCACCAAAGCAATTCTTACCAGATTCACCCACATGTAGACCACACTACTGCATTTTGTAGGCTTTTCAAGCAGTATTAAAGATATATGCTTTTCCAAAATGGTAAGAGAAACATTTAAGAAATGTTTTTTTGCTCGTGCAGATGCACACATTCTGAAATCCAAACACTAAAAATAAAAATAACTCTTCAAAAAGTTAATGGGACACATTATCACATCAGCCCAAATACCAGAAAGAAATACACATGTGCACAGTTGCACAAGCTGTGTGTGTTACTGTTTCTGTATGAATAATGCAGGATATTGCTTAAAGAAAACGGTTTATTAAAGGTATTGCTGAGCTTGACAAACTTGAAGAAAACGTCTGCTATGTGAAGGTGTACAGCCATCTGTGCCTGTGCTCCTCTCGCACATCGTGTGCCTAGGGGGCTGGGTACTGTGGATGGGTCTGCACCTTGAGAAGCTGTGCATTCACACTCTGCAGAAAATGTACTGGGCTGGAAAGGGAGTGATGCGCTGGGGATTCTAAACCGAGGCGGAGTGAATTTGTTTGGCACTGAGTGCATGGCAGCAATTTGGTGCTCTTCCATCCGCCAAGGAACTGGGCAAGAGAGGTTCTGGTTTGCACCCAGTGCCACTTCTCCCATTGACTCCAAACAGGTTTGCACTGAGCCCTAAATTGGGAGAGTTCCCCTCAGCTCCAGAGGGGAATGAACTGACTAATGATTTTAATAACTGTTACAAAGAGTAAAGCATGAATAACCAAAATATTGTAGTTAAAAACAAACAAAACCAAACCTGCAAAAACCCTCAAACTAATCCTCTGTCCAAAAGATTTCCTAACCAAGGAGCTGTTCCAGCTCCAAACGGTAGCAGTCTTGTTGCTGAGCATAACTTCTGTGCTGAGCCACTCTCCCTTTAATGTAATGCTGTTTTGCCGAGAGAGGAGGAAAACTCCTCTCCTCTTGCAAAAGTGATCCCAGCCTCCTCCTTTTGCTCATTAAAGTTGGTTTGCTGATTTATATCCTTCCTCCTACACTACTTAATGTTAATGCAAATGATGTGGGGTGGTCATCAACTTCTAGCTGATGGTGTTGTGTTCCTTTTTGCTGCCTCCCACTTTTCTTCTGCAGACAGAATTGACCTCACCAGCTGCTATGTTTGTCAGAGACATTCTTTCTATATTTCTTTGCCTCTGGGGCTCAGAAACACCAGAGAGTGGTGAAGCTGAAGTATGAAAGAGCAAACAAATGGCTGAGTTACAGGGTGAGCAGCTGTAGGACATTTATAGAGGCTAAGGAAATGAAAGAAACCTGCTGAGATTGTCTCCTGAGATGAACCACAAATACATCGATTATTCCTGTGGTGCTGTTAGGTGTGATTTACCATTGGGGAAACTGAGCATTTCTAAGAATTCAGGAAGTTAAAAAAAATAACTTAGGTATGGTCTCAAGGACTCCCAAATATCTTTGAAATGAAAGGTCTTTTTTTTGGGTATATATGTAATGCATTTAGCTAATAAAAAAAAATAAGGCTTGGATTTAGTTTCCAGTCTCCTTTCAGTGCATAAACTTTTTCTTTCAAAACAAAGATTTAAACTGTCTATAGTAACTGGATCCTGATGTGTTTAGTATTACCCTGCTGTGTGTGTTCATATCTAGATACGGCATCTAACTGAGGTCCCAACCTCTTATGGTCTTTAAAATTCCCAGAACCCATTTTGAAAGAGCATCATTTTTATTTCCTGTTTATTAAATGCAGTTACCACACAGAGAAAACCTCCTGCTTGGCCCACGCAGTTCATGGCTGAAGCAAGTGGCCAAAGTAGTGCGGTTTCAGTACTGGGGGATTAACCCATGTAAAGTTCAGTGTAATTGGGATCAAAGTCTCCTTTCCACCTATCTGTGAATTGAAGGGGACCTGGTACATTTTCATGCCCTTGCTGGAGAAGGTTGCTGGATTTAATCCTGGTCTTTTATCTGTACTTTATTTTTTTGAACATCTCTTTCAGTTAGGGCAGATGCAGTCCCAAGTAGTTAGGAGATTAAAAAAAACCCCACCCCAACCTCCTAAAATCCCCCAGAGCAAAGACTAATAAATGTCATTTATTAGCACTTTACCCTTGTTTGGCACTGTTAAGGCTTGTATCAAGTGTAATGTGGGGTGCAATTGTTGTGAATAGACCCCCGCTGTTCTTGTCGCCCCAGGGGGACATTTATCACAAGTAAGGGAGCAATTACAGTGCAGTTTAACTCACTATAGTAAATCTTGGTTTTTAAAAAGAGAGCTAACTTTGTTGTTGCGGATTTGGCTGCATGTCATTAGTTTTGCAGCCCTCGTGCAGTCTGCTGTATGGCCTGGTATGGAGACCCAGTGACGCTGCCTCCTTTAATTATAGATTGTGCTTATTTATAATGTATGTCCAATTTTAATAAGAGGATGTGCTTTAATATTAATGGCCCTTTATGTCCTGCATATGGGACTCGGTTTGAGGATTTTTATCTCTCTTTTTCTCCCACTCTGTCCCCTGCCCACCCCCTTTTACTGCAGCTAACCTGCGTCCAGGGGCTGAACAGAAAGTGGTGTTCATCACTGCGCGAGTCCACCCTGGGGAAACACCATCTTCCTTCGTCTGCCAAGGTGAGTGTCTGCATGAAGATGGCAGATCTGATGAGATCTGATCTCCTGTCGTGCACATGTTGGGTTTGCATAGCTTTGCGTCTCATAGCAGGCTGAGTTCGCGCGACAGTTTTTTCCACAGTGAGGATATTAGCAGAATCTCTCTTCTCTGCCCAGCTACCTGTCTTCTTGGAGGTAATAAGAATATACTACCTCTGAGTCTTGTGAACGTTTGCTGAACTTCGTCAGAATTGAACAGTGGGCTCTGCAGCTGTTCGGGAAGAATTGACAGTCGCACTCGTGTATATGCAATGCAATCATGTAAGGCTTCTTTCCTTAGGAAAATAGGCTGAAAAAGCTCTGGGAGTGGTTCTCTGTTAAGTGCTTATATTTTCTTGCTGTCTACCATCTTCAGCTTCTTTTTCACCACAAAGCAGTGACCCTAGTTCTCCAGTTTAATTCTAAGAGGCTTCTATTTGTCTGAAGCTGCTACTCTGAGGAGCACAGCTCCCAGTGGCTGACAGCTGTTCCCTGCACAAAGCATTCCTGCTAAAAATAGAAAGCAAATTGCCCAGCTCGTGTTTGTAAAGACTTGTAAATCTCAGGCTTGTGGGTACAAATAAACAATCCTGGCGTGTGTTCGTGTAGCTTCGTTGTATGGGTCTGAAATATTGTACTTATGGTATGTGACTTTCTGCGGGGGTAAATTGTTAATGGTGTAAGTCAATGTAACTTCCCCAACACTGAGGAAATATGCCAATTTACTACATCAGCTTGGAACCAATGAGTTACATCAATCAAGCATATGCAGTGTTTGTTAAGTTGGCTGCTTGTAATGCCACAGATTGGCTTGCCACTAGCCCTGTTGGTACCTAAAGACCTCGGTGGGAAAGGTCTGGCATAGTTTCACACTCTTCTCTGTGTGCTCTTCATCCTGGCAAGGTCCTGAGTCTGGCATCTCTCCAAGGCAAAAGGTCAACAGCTGTCACTGCTGCTGTCCTCGCCCGATGGGCTAGCAGGACACTGGGCCTTTTCCTCATGGCCCCTGGAGCAGCAAAGGTAAAACCCTTCCTTTAATAAAGTGGTGCTTCAGACTGAGAGCAGGAAAACTCAGTGAGTTTCCCATCTCCTGTGGTGGCATAGTCAGCGCAGGGCATTATAGTACACATAATGTTTGTTAATGAATATGGATTTTTAATTGGATGCTTTGATTTTGTGACTGCTGTTGTAGCCCTGTGAAATGAGGGCTGAGGTATGCTACTGAGGTGGTACTTTATAAACGCTGTTATTTTATTTTGATAATGGAAAGTTTATTCAAAAAGAGAAAAAAGGGAACGTGAAAAAGCAGGTGGCTTGCTTAGCCTGATGAAACAACCGGATGGAAGTCATGCTCTGATTGTCTCAGAGAAAATTCATGTTTTGTAGGAAAAATTAAAATAAAACGTGGAGAGGGGGGGAAGGAAATAAGAAAACGAAAAAAGAGGGGTCAGTCTTGGAGAAGCACATCAGAAACTTGCTGTGACTGCAGTTATGATGCACGCTTGACTCACTTGGAAACGCATGGATGTGAAGGCACTGAACTCTGCTGTGCATTGAGCCATTCTGCCCAGTGCAGATGAAGCTGCCTTGTGTGTATAATTAGTGTCAAAACAAGCAGAAATAGCAAACATTTCAAGGCCATTGCTGTGCTGTTTCTAGTATTGCCAAATGTGAAATTGGGTGCGTGCTCTATCTTTGGAAACTTTTGTGTGGGCGAGTCAATAGAAGGGATAAAAAGGATCCCTTCGATAGTCAACTGAGGGCACAATGAGGAGTTTTATTTCTGGACTCTTGGGAAGAACTTGGCAAAGTTATGTGTTGCAGATTTAATATCCAAATGCCAGTCCAGTGCATATGGAACATGTCAGGATTCATTTTTTTGGTAGAGAGATTTCTTCTTGAATGTTTGATTATGCTCACCACCTGAAGTATAAAGATATGGAAGTTAATCCCAAAGATTCCCCAGGTGCAAGCAGCATCTCTTATATGGAAGAGCAGAATTGTGACTGACAAGGCCTGGAGTATTAGTCCATGGGGAACAGACAATGAGTTACAAGCCTTTTTTTTTTTGCTTCTCATTTTTTCTTGGGTTTCACACCGTTCAGGCTCTGTCTTCCTCTTTAAAGCTTTAACCTCGTAACTAACTTCTTTACTCATTTTTCTACCTGTCTTTGAGCTAACCAGGTCTCCTTCTGCCCTCTTGGCCTGCTCTTTGCTAAGGATATATAGCTATGTGTAGTCCAAACACAAGCTTCCTGGGGCCTGACAGAAGCTCCCTATTAATCTTCCAGTTTTTTTTGATTAGGCAAGATACCCTGATGAGAAGCAAGTTGTCTAGCCTTGATACAGCACCAAGTATATCCTGATGTCTGTTGGTCCTTTGTCATTCGCTTTACCCGCAGATTAAATCTAAGCAAGGATCTTTGTGTTCCTGTGGGAAAAGACCATAAGGTCATCTCTTCATTCAGAGCTGTATTGTTTCTGTGTCATCCTTCTTCATATTCTGTTATGAAAAATCCACTGAAAACTGAATCTTGGATACAAATACCCCATACTCCTACAGATGTACAAGGATTGTAAACTTGGATACTCATCTCTGTCTCCTTACAGCTGTGGAGTGCTTGCAGCAGTAGCCAGATCTCCTTAGAATCATTAGGAACCTCATCCAGCGTTTAAAAGCAAGTGCTATATTTCACACATGGTGCAGCTGCCGAGCTGTAGCTCACTTCCTTAGAAGGCAGACAAAACCCCAGAGGACCTCTTCGTAACGATGGAATAAGAACCTTTTATTTCTGTTTTGGTCTTCAAAGAGTTATTACGATGCTTCAGGTTAGCCTTTTTAGGAAGCTTTCCTGGTAATTCTTAACTGCTTGTTATGAAGTTCAGGGACAGAGATGGAGAGTTAGTCACCAGAGAGTGTATTTGCATGAGTACCCTTTACGTCCAAAGGTAGGATGGTGTTCTCCTCCTTAGGCTGTGACAGTCACAGAATCACAGAATAGTAGGGGTTGGAAGGGACCTCTGTGGGTCATCTAGTCCAACCCCCCTGCCGAAGCAGGGTCACCTGCAGTAGGCTGCACAGGATCTTGTCCAGGC
>Ga0065711_1038094_pt1 | contig 19170 bp, 18 predicted proteins | sample Hoacrofraction12_FD_59098 | JGI IMG/M metagenome (GOLD analysis project Ga0065711, IMG submission 59098) | Hoatzin crop microbial communities from Cojedes, Venezuela - Epithelial fraction 12 v2 (version 2) | ecosystem: Host-associated > Birds > Digestive system > Esophagus > Crop | place... | reverse complement strand
CAGGCTGCACAGCACCGTGTCCAGGTGGGTCTGGAATATCTCCAGAGAAGGAGACTCCACAGCCTCCCTGGGCAGCCTGGGCCAGGGCTCCGTCACCCTCAGAGGGAAGGAGTTCTTCCTCAGGTTCAGCTGGAACTTCCTCTGCTTCAGTTTGTGCCCGTTGCCCCTTGTCCTGTCGCTGGGCACCACTGAAAAGAGTCTGGCCCTGTCCTCCTGACACCCACCCTTAAGATATTTATTGGAATTTATCAGGTCCACTCTCAGCCTTCTCTTCTTCAGGCTAAACAAGCCCAGCTCCCTCAGCCTTTTCTTGTAGGAAAGATCGTTTCCAAGTTACCTATCTGTCCTTTGCAGTTAGCCCTTAGGTGCTGCAAACAATACTAATGTCACCCTGTCAAGGTTCCTTCTCCAGACTAAAGACTAGCTCTGTGATTCATTGTGCAGTTTACAGGCAAACCTAGGAGCCAGAAACAATACAGCCACGTTCACGTGTTGTGCTCTCCGAGGCAGTTGATACAGCTGAGGACAGCACACATAAGCACCGTGTACTGTGAGCACATCCAAAGCTGCTGCCTATGAAGCTTCCCCACACAGGCAAGACTGCTTCAGTCGCAGTTACAAAACACCCCCGAGATCTGAAATGCTCACGAATGACGCTTACTTTCCTGAGATGCCCGCAGGATCAGAGCGCTTTTACTCCACCCCAGTGCCAGGCACGACCGCAGAGCACGCAGCCAGCTGACTGCTCACCTTCTGACAGCACCACAGTAACGGCAGTCCACCAGGAAGATACAGCGCAGGGCTCTTGTTATCCGGACATGCGAGGTCTGCCGCACCAACACCACGATGGCCTCTATGAACTGTACAAACAGCACGCAAGTCTGCAAAAAAGGGGTTTAATGAGAGGCACAGCTGCAGTCTCCTTTTTGGAAAGGCAATGCTTTCACTGACCACCCATTTATCTGGACATTTTAAGGATGGGAGGTGTCTCCGAGAGCTTAGAGATCTCTCATGAATCATTTGGCAGCTGGGACACATGGCTAGGTCATCCCTGCTGTGTTACAAGCCAGCATTTAATCTGGTTCTTCGGTTCCCGAAGAGGCTGAAGGAGGAACACTGACAACCGGACAGACAACTTACCTTCACCATAGTCCTCTTGTGCCTGATAAAGGTTTGGAAGCCCAGCCACCTCATCTTCATCGAGAGTTCAAAGACTACCACAATTAACGCAAACAGCTCCAGGGTTGCATGGACCTGTTACAATACAGCAAAGCTTAAACCAGTGCTTCCGATTACAAGCAGCAGCACATCAGAGGCGACGTTTCTGCCCTTCCTTTTTCAAGAAGCCCATGGGTTTGACAACCGTCCAAGCACAGCTCTGTGACACGCAGGAAAACCCAAGGCCACTCTTACAGCTAGTGCAGCGCTCTGTTTTTCAAAGTTTTTATATTTATTGCTTTGCACTTTTATTAAAGCCCGTAGAATTTACCTCTATTCAGTATCAGCCCTGAATTTCCTGGAAATCCACATCCCTTTTGGACTTGAACAACACATCAAAAAAATGTATTGATACATTTGAAACAAAAGGGCAAGACACCAGCAACTGGAGCAAAAACCTTTTAAAAAAAAAGTTTGAGACTGCAATTTTTTTTAGTGAAACACTGGAAGAAAAGCTGCCGGGCAGCGAGAATTTACACAGAGAAGGGTTTTCTCTTGAAATAAATGTTCTGCCCAACCACAGCCAGGGTCCTGATCAAGCTCTGGAACAGAACGCAGCTCCTGGAAGCGCTGATGGACCCCTCCTCTGCTGGCAGATGCAAAACGCACCACAAAGACGATGACAGGATTTTCTTACGACCTCAGCTTTAGTCACAGCCCTGGCTCATTCTGAGGAACGCTTTGACCCCAAGGTTGTCATGGCTGTTCTACACCCCTGGCACGGTCCTAGGGTGCCATTAACAGCTCCAAAAGCAGATGCAGGTTCTCCCACCAGTAACAGCAGCTCCTAGCGCCGTGCCTGACAGCGGTACCTCTCGAACTGGCCATGGACTGCCAACAGTACACACCAGTTTGTGCATCCCTTCACCCACAAGGTTAGACATAAAAGCTCGAGTCCCTCAAACACATGCACGCATTAAAAAAGACTCCTCACAGCACTGGGGGGAGAGGACAGGAGCAGGTTTAGCAGCCTGTCCCAAGCTGAGATCTGTTTGTGTTCTAGGAACCAGTGATGGTGCTGGGGTAACGGCACCAAGCTGACGATGACTTTAAAACCACCCCGCCAAAGCACACAGATTCTTAGGTTATCTCAAGAAAAAGCAAAAACCACACGCTTCTCAAACAGTTACAAAATTTAAGAACTGCACAAATTGATAATATGAAGTACATGTCACTTTCACCATGATCTAGGCACCTCAGATGAAAAAAGAATGTTTTGCTGGTTGACATATCTGCTGTCGATCAATTTACAGAACAAACCAGGTGTTTTTTTCCTCCTACTGCTACCTTCTTCCTCAACATTTAGCCTTCTTTTTCCTCTTATCCACCCCTGCAAAACAGGCCGAGTTCTTCATTTCGTCCGCAAGTACTTACAAAGATGCCAAGACGGAGCATAGGGACAGCTGGCGCCTCGCAGAGAGACAGCAACAGGAGAAGCAGTGCCGTGCTCAGCTCCATTAGGTAGAAAAGGTGGTTGTGTGCAAAGAGGTAGGCAGAAAGTGCTTTGGCATTTTTGGGGTGAGTGAAGAACTTATCATTATTTTCTCCTTCCTAAGGCAGCAGGAATAAAGAAGAGAACAGCATTAGTGACTCCTGGTACTATAACAGAGCTTTCCACGTGCAGAACGTGGACTTTTATAGGGATTAGATACAATTCCCAACAGACTATTCCCGCTTCGCAGCCTGACATTGATCTGTTGATGGAGAAGTGAACCCTACACACACGGGACGTCCCCTTCTGCTCATAGGCACATTTCAGTAATGAAACTCATTCCCACGCACAAACCCCTGCTTCAGGAACCTTCGAGCCTTTTGAAAATGAGTTTATAAAGGTCAGCAAAGAAACTTTTGTCAACATCCCAACCTAAACACAACACTTCATCTACTTGCAACCACTTCCACATGTTTACAGGCTTATTTGACTCAACTTCTCCAGGAGAGAATACGAAAACACACAGATAAGCTCCAGGGCACCTGGCTGACAGTTGCTCCTCCTTATCTTGGCCATGCAAAACGTCTGGGAGAAAACACTGGAGCACACGCAGTGTTTTCTGCTTCAGGAATGTGAGAAGATAGATTCCATGAAAAATTAACAAGTCTCTATGCTGATTTGTCATTCCCTCTTAACTAGAAAGCTTAATTAACATTAAAAGGTCAGCTACTCCATCTTAACAGTTTGCCTTACAATTGATTTTTAAACAGCCACATCATTAGTATTTTCCCCTCTAGGACAAAACTTAGTTTGGGGAGAATTTAGAGGTTTTTCATGTAGAACCACCCAACAGCTTCTTCCCTTTTTTGACTCACTGGTTTAAGTAAGGGAGCTTTAGTCACTCACAGGAAACTTGCTGCCTCTTGGAAACTGCCATACGAGATCACTTTTCCCTAGCTGAGACACACAGATGCACAAGAAGCTTTTTTTTGTTTATTTTGTTGTTGTTTGTTTTTTGGTTTGTTTTTGTTTGTTTGTTTGTTTTTTGAAATTAACATCTTCCCAGGTAAGCAATTACTGTAAGGACAGTAAGCTATTAGTGTCGAAGCGGAATCACTGTGATTGCAAATGGGTAACAAGGTCAGGGAACAGGATCTCCTTTAAGAAGTGAAGCATTCTTGAGACTAATTCAGAAGAGGGTTTCAGATGTTTCTCACTTACTCATCTTTCAGGCAAACTCACATTCTATTTAAGAACAAACACACACACACTGCTGGGTCAGCGACCCAGATCGCGAGCAGGACAAAACCCAGCAGCAAGCTCCATCAAACGCAACCCCCTCCTCAAAGAGAGCGCTGGCTTAGATCAGCAGGGCATTCTTATTCACGCCTGACAAAACACACGCGCAGAATGAAAAATAGTCTAAATTCTGCCTCTTGGTAGCCAAGCAATTCAGAACGGTGCTGGACAGCAAAGTCCTCTTACTCAGATAAGACACCCTTGCCTGCAGCTACTGGCTCGAACAAGCAATATGCATGCTCTTTAAGTTATGCCTACTTCATTTCAAGGACGTTGTGGTCATGAGCATTGGTCAAGGCAGCAGCAAGAATAATCTGCATCTGAAGGGCCAAGCCTGCTGCGTACATTAGCATCAGACACTGCAGCAACTCAATGACCCTTTGCAGAGCATCTTCAATAATCAGGAGTTTAAACAAAAGCCCAGGAGGGGTTGGAGCTACCATTATATTGCTAGCTCTGTTCTAGCACACGATGAAGCTGAAGTATTACCAAGGTCCAAGCCCACCCGGTTTTAAAATGTCAGAGAAGCAATACTCAGTCTGGTGGGGTAGGAGCTGGGAGGAACAAATGGTTTCAATCACCTTGCAGTGGCTTAAGCAAAAAACCTAACGGGGTCTGAAGCATCTCAAACTGCAGTGCAGAGCCTTTGAAAGGGAACGAGGAGAAGGAGGAAGGAAGGACAGTAAGGGAACCAGCAACAATATCAGACTGGCCAGCTCTGGGAGAAGCTCAGTTCTGGTAGCTAATTCATCACACCAGACTGTGCAGCGATCTTAAAAATATTACACTTTCGTTGATTTTACGATGGTGTTTCCTGTAACTGGAGCATGGGTGGGGTTGGTTTGTTTGTCTCTGTTGCTTTTTCTTTTTAAATAGGATAAATTTCACTCCTAGGCTGATCTGAATCTCAGCATGCTTTCTTCCACTAGAAATCAAGACCTCTATCTTCTTTCATGTCTTACTTGACCTGCAGGGCTTGACTGATGCTACACGAACATCCCAGGGCCACCCACCAAATGTGCAGCCAAGGCTGGACTAGGACCTGCACCTCCAGCACATGAGACGCCTCCAGGAGAGCGCTGACCATTCCCCCTGGAGCGACTGGAGAGGGAGAACAACGATCTGTGACAAGTACAGAAATCTCCACGGCGAGGCGGCAGAACTGAACGCGTGCTAAATCCCTCAACTAGTACAGGGCTTGGCACTGAGGAAAAGATGGGAGAGGATGGGCAGCTTGTTCAGTTGCTCCCAAATGACTTGCCATAGCTCATCATGAAGCAACCTTCAGGTACTTCCAGCATCCCCCCACTCTTCAAGCAGATTCCTTTGCAAAGCACCAAACTTTTAACCTCAAAATGGAAGCTCGGTGTTTCCTATAACCAAGAACTAGCACAGTTTCAGCAGTCCACTTTCCACACAACACCGCAAAGAGCAGGGCTCACCTGGAGATAGATGGCTGCCTCTTGGTAGTTCATTTCCCAGTTGTGTCGGGCAGAGCCTTGCTGCACACAGCAGTCCCCCGCCGCAGGGCTGGATGCGTCGCTAATAACGTCATAGCTACCTCCATCTGCACCAGTACAACAAGAGAAACACTGATTTACAATTAAGTGAGCTGAGATTGATCAGGAGGCACGCAAACCAGCCAGGCACTGGGACGAGCATCAAGAGGTGGCAGAGCACCCAGGAAACCGGCAGCTTGCACGCAGACAAACGTACTGCTCCCACCTTCTAGCTCCCACCAGAGCTAGAAGTCTCTGAGGATGTCCAACCCACAAAACAAAAGTGGGCTTGCTAAAGGAACACCGCCTGTTTGCATTTAATGGGAGGAGAAACCACGGAAGAATAGAGTACAGGACAACCACAGGCAAGAGAAACCAGTTTGAGCATAGAAGCTGTACAGTACACTAATAGCAGCAGTCAGTATTTTTAGTAGAAAGCCTCATTTTTCAGAGCTCTACAGACTCATCAAACAACGCAACTTTGCCACACTCTTTTTGGCGCAGAGAAGTGCCAATACTCCTCTGACGAAAACAAACAGCAAGAACAATTTTCTGTTCATATCCCATAAACTGATTTTGAAACTTTTAAGTGCACCTCTCTCATCAGTAAAGCCCTACAAAGAAATGAACATTTGTACCAGATCACATAACTAAACATTTCATTTAAAAAATGACAATTCCATTGCCAAATGCCCAGCATAGCTACACATGGAGAGCTATGCAGGGCACTTGCATAAACTCCAGAACACTTGCCATTTTTTGCATTCTACAGCCTCAGTGTTACTCAGACACATGAAAAACATGCACAAAGACAATTACTATTCAAAAAGGGAATGTCACTCGGTGTCTTCTTCCGGGACTGGGATTTTCATTTTGCACCTCTGACAAAGAACAGTGAGCAGAGACCCCACAGAAGCGAGACCTGCTTATGGCCACGCGTGAAACCCGTGGTGGAGCTGGCCACGCACTTGGCTCTCCGGAGTCTCAGTCGTTACCCAAACCACTGTCTGTGCTCTCAGCAGAGCCCTCCCTCTTCCACTGCCTCCTGTTCCCAAAGAGCGTACACGCAAAATCGATCTCGCCAGGGCAAAAGTGCCAATCTCCCCCTTTTCACGGGCACAGCAGCTGTGATGAGGTAGTTTGTTCTCTCTGTGTTACAAGAAGCTATCTGGGAGTGGGGAAAAAATACAGTGAGGTTCTTTTCCTTTCTCATGACAGCATGCTGAAGATTTGCTTCATCTCTTTGCTACGACAAAATAATCCTCAGTGAATTACTGATTCAGTCTTCCTAGAGCACTCTCTGGAGTGGAGAAAGAGTCCCCACCAAAAACTCTGCACCCACCAAGAGAAACAGCACCACGGGCTTCTGGCAGAAAGGCAGGGAGTGGGAAGAAATGCGAAACCCCCTCAGCGCAGGGCCATAGCTGCCTTTTCCACCCTCAAATCAAATTAAGGTAACATTTATCTGGGATGTGTGAAGACTTTCCAGATTGCATACTCCAATCCCTGAGAAACCTGCAGCATTTAAGCCTATTTATCACCCTTGCTTCCCCCATACCCTTAAAATACCACTCAAAATCTGGATGAATGTTTGAATGAGGCTGATTCCTCCCCACACCTTTTTTACACCTTGAATGAGCACAGTTCTTGGAGAGAAGAGGAAAAAAAAAAAAAAAAAAAATAGCGCTTTTTATTTATCCACAGAACTGGAATGGCAGTGTTCTGGGTTTGCGTGTTTTTTAAATAAAAGATGACAGCAATGTGCAAAAATCAGAAGCGTTAACATTGTGAGCTCTAAAAAGTTCTTCAATGTTCTTATTTATGAAGCTTTTACCGTGTATGCGTTTCAAAGAGACAGACTCCCTCAAACTGCAGCCTGACAGCAAAACCTTATTGCAGCCAATACTTCACAGAGTTGCAGAAGGAGCACATCTCCATCGGAACCTGGACTCGCTGCTGAAGATCTTTACTGCCCAGAAGACAAATATTCTCCACTTCTCACTCCCATCCTAACCGACTGACGAACCACCCTGCAGTTGCGCCCTGCCTGCCTTCCCCTCCACAGGACCCTACCCCGGGTCACAGCAGAGGCAGAGCACAACGCGGCCTCCAGACCCAAGCCTCAAAGACCTCAAGCGTTGCCATAAACAGGCGCAGAGCTATCAAACCTCCCCCAAACCTTGCCGAGGCGCGCAAGCAACCGGTATGTCAGAGCAGAGGGGGCAAGCTCTTCCTATCCCGCACACCCTGCGGTCTGAAGGCGCCCAGAGCCACGCGTGCCATCGTGATGCTACCTGGGTGGCTCTGCCGCACGTCGCCTGCAGCTCCTTCGTTATCTGGTGGCTGGGGCGAGGCTGAAGGATGCCTTGCTCTGACCAGCAAAGGTGCTGACAGGAGCCAGAGTTTCAGGCCTTTCCATAGCTCGCCTTCAAAACACAGCAAGCGTTCAGAGAAAATCCGAGCCCAACTCCTCTCGCACGGTTCAGGGGATATTGAAAAAACACAGAATCAACACCTTGGCTTCACTAGCTCTTTTGGGGAAGAGGGACACATTCAGCAGACTGCTTAAAATATTACCATGTTACTGGAGCATTACACTACAGATAAAATTTAAGAACATCAAAACATACTGCGGTCAAATCAGCAAAGGTTTGTAGCATTAAACAAACCACCAAAACTCCATAACCTATCAAAAGATGCCAAGGCTACTTTGAACCCTGAAGCAGCTCTTTCGCAAAGACTAAGCTCTCTTTGCAAAAGGCTCAACACTAGGGAAAGACACAGCGCAACAAAAACCCAGAGCCCTCTCTGCCTGGCACACCGAGGGCTCGCAGCTGAAACAGAAGAGATGGCCCAGTGAGATCAAGGTTGCAAAAACAACACGGCACCCAAAGGTGCAAATCAGAAACAAAAAAATAACTTGAGAAACCAAGATGTTTTCCTCCTGTCTGAACCAGATATCATCCTTCTAGGCATGGACAACAGAAAATGTACTGGGGAAGTGTTCCGGTGGGGAGCTGCGTTTTGTGGATCAGCTCCTTCCCCATCAGGTACCAGAAGGTTGATCTAGCATCCTGAGGCAACAGCATCATCTGGGTAATAAATAATAATAAAAATAATAATAAATTTGAAAAGCAACCCTCTGACTGTTTGTTTGGCAGCCCTCCAGCTAGCTAATTTCCTCAGCTGCTCCCATGATAACAATGACACAGACTAATGCAACCTCCGCTCCGCTCGTGCTGCACAACATCCCCGACGGCATTTACCATTAGTATCGAGCTCAATGAGATAGGAGGATCTCTCCACAGGACTCCCGTAATCCTCGAAGTAGATGGCAGGCGGCTCTCTCCACCGCATGGCAGCCGCTGCGCCGGGAAACGGCCGTGCTTGTGCTCGGTGTTGGGGAGAGGGAGATAAGTCAGAGCTGAAGTTCCTCCCTCCCTCCCCTCCGAAAGCCGATCCTCAATTTCGCAGCTTCCTCAAGGGAAAGCCACGCACAAAAGATTTGCCTCTGCTCTCTGCAGAACTCAATGTGTTCTCCCCTCCCCTCTGAGGAAGGTAGCTCAGACTTCAGTCAAATCGTTCCCCTATCGCTCTCTTAGCGGCGGGGTGTTTCTAAGTGCGAGCTGTTGGAAGGCTCAGCTGTGGGACAAAGAGCTTTTAAGCACGAGCGTGGTGGTAAGGCAAGGCTTCGTGTGCCACGCTCTCTTCTTTGGGCACGCAGCAGAATTTGCTCACCAGCCAACACGAACAACTAACGGGAAAGGAGTCAAAGTGCTGACGAGTCACGGCAAGGAGTCTTCCCCACCTCCCAGCAAAAAAAGAAACCCGGTGTTTGTGAAGTTCACAGTACAAGGGGCACGGCAAAGCAAACGAACTGAGCTGTTCACAGATGGCAATGCTTCCTTCCACACTTGTGTAACTTCTCCCAGACGTTCCCTGAAAAGGGAGAGAGGGAGGGGGGAAAAAAAGAAAAGAGAAAAAAAGAAAAAGCAAAACCAGCTGGCTGCTTACACAAGGCATCCGGAACGATACAGCCGGGACTCCAACATTTCCATTCAGTGCAGCAGAGCATGCTCCTGTGTAAATAGTTTCCATATGTCATCATTACAATAAAACACAAAAAAACAAAAAAGAAAGAAAGAGAAGGAGCATAAACTTTCCAGAGCCCAAACCTCTCCCTGTGCAAAACAAATTCCCTGCTCAGGGGAAGGAAAAACTCTCCACTGGCGGAGAGTGCAAACAAACTCCTCTCGTTTGGAGGAGCTCAGGCGGCCGCGGGGGATCTCGAGGGCAGAGCCGAGAGGGGAATGAGGGACAGAAACCATCCCCAGGAACCAGCGACCGATCACCCTTCACAGCCAGGCTCTTCTGTGTCAAACTGAAGTCAATTCAGACTTTCGCCGTTTGATCTTTGGTGTCTGCATTTGGTTTAATAACAATTTTAGAAATCCAACAAATTAGTAACCTCCTACGAATTCAAAGAGCTATAAACAAACCCTACAGGGTAGCGCTCACGTTCGCCTCGGAGCTCCCCCCGCCTGGCTCTCATCAGCCTCTCCGCCAGATGTTCTGCTTTCTAGATAGCACTCGCTTCTTATGGTGTTACACAGACCGAGATGCCTCTAATTAGCTCCTCGACTGACTCCAAAGCCTTTACCAGACTTACCAGGGCTTTCTCCTAAAAGACTAAGGAAGGTCTTGACGGAGCTGCTCATTGCCATCCTGTCCATGTAACGCTATTTTAGCAAGTATACCCGTGAGGACAGACCTCTGCAAACTGTGTGGAAGGCAGGGCAAGCGACATAATTCAGCAAAAACATTCTTATAGTCAAATCTGTCATTCATAGGGTTTACATAACACGTGTGTACCCAGTGTAAAACGACAACATGTAAGTTACTCGTCTAATGAGTTGCAGGTGCAACTAATATTCCTCTTGATAGGCAAAAAAGGAAATGTCAAGGAGACACGACTCCGGAGACAGGACACATCTTCGTTCACATTGCCTTACAAGGTTTCTGCAAGCGGATGCATCAAATAGAGCAGCGAGAGAGAAAAGTCAGCGAGGCGTTACCTCCCGCCGTCGGGAAAGGTCGAGCTGTCCAGGGCTGGGCTCCGGGCAGCCCCGGTAACCGTCTCGGACAACCGGGGATGTGCCTGCTGATAAAACACTCCACAGCGCACCGGCCACCGGGCCGCAGAGGAGGACAGGCAAAGAGAAGGCCAAATTGTCAGTTAGCTGTCAGATTCCTTCTTAATTAAATTTAATCTGGTACCAACTTCATCCCTTCTTTCCTTTTTGCAACCCTGTTTGTCAGAACTGTCGCCTTGCATTTACCCCTACCCTACAGTCATTATTTCTTCTTCGGAAGCAGGCACGAATGCTGTTAGGGAACACACTTGCCAGCTATCTTTTTTCACGGAAGCAGTGCCTTTTTCTGCTGGCGCTGGACACAGTTCCAGGCCTGTGGGCTGCCCAAGGCCAATGTGACTTTCCTTCCAGGCTTTGCATTCTTCACTGCCACACGACCTCCATTTCTTACACCATCCATCTTGACGGTATTGAATTATCCAAACTCAGCTAGTCACAGAGCGCAAGCTTTCAGTTTGAGAGAAACACAACCAGGCATCCAGCAACACAGAAGACGAGCCCATGGAAGAAGGCAGATCCCAGCAGCATCAAAGATGCTCTTGGGGTCCGTGGACCTCCTGACCGCACACACAAGGCCTGTCCCAGTGCAGGATCCCCACGCTGGCTAAAGCTGCCGGCTCCCTCGGCGACTCCGCTGCCCGAGGCTGCCATGGGGATGAACCAGGCTGCAGAAGGAGGACAGCATTTATCCGTCACAGACAACCAGCAGCACTCCCCTCTCCTGGAAGCCCTCATCAGCTGAACCGCATGGAGCACCCACTGCAGAAGATGCAAGCCCATGCAAAAACATGGAAATGAAGTAGATGTCTACCCTTCCCCAACACAAGCTGTACAGGCACCTTCAGCCAAGATTTTACTCAAGTACGCTGGCATTGTACCAGCACCAACAATGGCATTTTCCCTTCCAAGTGGTTACGTGCCACGTAGCTTCACCTCCAGAGGATTTATCTTCCCTCCCCGCTCCAATGCGGTTGATAAGAAACCGCTCCTTTTCAAGGGCTGAGGCATGAACACGCGTGCACGTCTCTTCAAGGCCAGGCTCACCTACCCGGGAGGAAAAAAAGCTGGAAGCTGCCTGGAAAGCACAGCTGGTTTGGCTCTTGGCCACACATCTGAGAGGTGAGGGAGACAGAGGGTGAAATCACTGCCGTTAGTGCTGGCTGCCAGTTCAGCCCCGTGCCCACTGGAGCATCGCAGGACTGATCTCTGCAGCCCAGAATATCCTAGCGCCCGTCCTGTTTGCAGGGGATGTTACGGGAAGGAATTTAACAGCCACGGGGAAGTCTAAACAATTTACTATCAGTTTGTTGCCTAGGAAAAACAGGGCATCTCCAACCGAGTGCAGTGCCAAGCCCTTCTGCTGCAAGAGAAACAATACACTTCTGAATATTTCAAGTCGGCGTAACTGAGTCATGCTCGTCCTTAGAGACGACAGCGCAGCAGAAACATATGCAAAGGCCTCGGGGCTCTTTGTCTTGCTATATTCTCACGGCACTCGCTCGCTGCAAAGCTCAGCAGACAAAGTCACTTCAGCTTCCTACTTAACACGGAGAAGTTTTTAAAAAAATATGGATGTTGCCACTTCCTCGTAGTGGTACGAGGCGACTGAAGCCTACTGTCCTCGCCTTTGTTCGCGAATCCAGCGAGTTCCTACGGCATCAACACGAGCTCGCTTCGTGCTATCATCCACCACGCTACAGGGAGCTGAATCCACATGAAAGACGAGCAGATGTCCCTCAGCATGGTAAGCCACTTTTTATACATTATTGCCTCTCCTCAGTTGTGCTGCCTATCTTCTTATATGGAAGACAACTTAAGCCCTATATTGTTCAATTAGACGACCACTGTACCCTCGCTAACATCTGCACTGCACACATGTAAAAACCCCGACGCACGAGCTAAACACAACAACAGAAGAGCTAAAGCACGGTAGGAGATTGTTTTGTCTCAGCAGAAGCCGTGCCTCCAGCCAGCTCTTTCTCCGAGCGGGTCAGAGCAGTACTTAGTTAACTGGTTGCTCTGCGGCTCACTACCCGCTCGAAACGGGTGATGAGCTAGGACGCTTCACTCGGACATTTACCTCCTGTACCACCCTGCTGGGGACAAAAAGTGACATTTGTAAGGAAGAAGGAAAAAAATAAAAAATGTAAAAGGCTTCCAAGAAAACAAGAATGAGGATAATTTGACCTCTCTACACTAGCCACAATAGGTTGGTTGGAGATCCTCATCTGTGCAGCTTACTGCCTCGTCTCTTCAGGGCACCTGCACACCCCCAAGTCACTCTGGGACCTGATTTTTTAACTCTTGCAATGTTATGTGGGAAGTTCTGACCAGAAAATGCTTGATTGCTGGACAATTTTCATTCCTGAATACGCAGCAGCCGGAGGCGGAGTGACAGATTCCTCCCTTTCGGGATGTTTCAGATGTGGCGAGAGGCTTCAGTGGCTGAAGACCAACTGATGGATGCTTTGTCACCCTCAGAGAAGCTGCTTCGCCCTGAGCCCTAAAAGCCCCCCCAGCTCACCAGTACGGCAGGCTGCACAGCTCCAAAGCCCCGCCAGCAGCCCACAGTGAAACAGAGGAGGATCACTCCTCGACTCGGGGAGCTGCATCCTGTAGGAATAACGCTACCTGCCCCACCGGCTCTTGCTCCTAAGCTGCATCGCCTTCCGGGAGCCCACGCAAACGACCGTGTGCAGAAGCCCTCTTCCACAGAGCTGCTGCTGATAGATGCGTGACTGAATCCTCCTGCATGAGCAAGTCCATAAAATACCATAAGGGGAGCCAGAACCAGGCACTCGCACAATCTGAGAGCGTGTAACACAGGAGTACCTGCTTCTTGACGTAGCTGCAAAGTCAAAACCAAAGCATTTTTAATCAGTAAAACTCACATAAAAGAAAGGTTGCTAGGAAAATATAATTAAGCATCTCACTTGTGTGCTAAGCCAAACTGCTGCTGGCTTCATATCCTTTATTTCTGATCTTCACAAATGAACCTCCACACCACAACAGGGAGAACTCAAAGCCACAATGGAAGGATCATCTACACCCTTGTTACCCATCCTCGTAGCAACTAATATGCTCTATACTCTTGTCAGTTTGATCACATTACAGCAACAAAGGTTTACAGATGCAGAGATAAAATTATTCTGTCACTGGAAGTAAATATCTAAGCCATTGAGGGGCTCTATGAAACAAATCATTCTGAATGGAAAAAACAATTGGAAATAACAAAGTTTTTGCTGCAGCCAACCAAAAAAAATAAGATCAAGCTCTGCCTAAGGCTATGGCTCATGAGAGAGGCCAGACATGAGATACACACTCCCACAACATTTATACTTCATAATTTTTGAGGAAGTAACAGAAAGGGAAAGAGACGGCAGCAGAATCCCTCTCGAACACTTCTCGAACACATCCTGCTACACGAAGGAATTTCCTCTTTTTGTTCCAAAAGGGGAAACCGATGCCTCATGGTTTTAACATGTCAAAGCTCTGCTTTAGCGTCGGTAGCAACACAGTGTCAGCATTTTAAGTGCACGTTCCTCATTTCAATTCTCCAAAGCAGAGCCTTTGGATTTTCCTGCTGCAGTTTGGAAAGATGTTTGATTAAGCTGCAATCTGGCCTTTTTAACAAAAGCAGCGTGCTGCCAGGTCCGGCTGCCAGTTCCAGCCACCAGCAGCTCTCTGGGGAAGTCGCAAAGTTAGCGGGGGGAAGCCGTGAGGAAGAGCCGCCCTTCTGTGCCAGACCAGGACTAGTGTCGGCAACAAAACCTCCCGCATGGCCACACAGCTGGAGCAGGACTCAAACGGAGTAAGCATTAATCGGGTATGTGCCACGCTGACCTTTCTGCCCTAAAGAGAGAAGGATAGCAAGTGAATGAGATTAATTAAATAACAGTATCATGACAAAACTCTAATGCCTTACCACGACAGGCTGAGACCAAGGGAAGTTATTTATTGTGGGACAGTAGCGAGGGGTATGTAACTGCATCTTCTGGGGTTAGAACAAGACTCCGCCGCACCGGTTCTTTTGAAATACAACACTACCACGTCTCCTCTGCCTCTTCACTGCGTCTCAGCCAGGAAGGATGAGCTGCCAACTTCAGAGGAAGACGCACACAAAGGAATGGGAAAACCCCAGCCTCTAGCGCTGTGTAACTGCCCTCCATTAAGAAAAAAAAAAAAGACTTCTGCACATCTGGTGGAAACCGCTGCCGGCAGGAACTGAAGAGGTTACATGTAACAGCTGGAGAGGAAGGAGTTAAACCGTTAGTTTGACATCTGTACACCAGCTCTTTCCCTCAGCTGGTCCCTACTTCAAGTCCTACAGTCCTCACACAGAACCTTATCTTCAGAAAATGGGAAATTTCAACTTCAGAGGTCTTCCAGCACTGCAGAACCCTCTCCGACTCTTACAAAGCAGTTCCAAATGTTAACCTTGCTGTCAAACACGTGCCGTAGTCTCTGTCTGCATTTCCCCAGCTTCAACCAACAGACACAATTCCACTGTCACCCAGTCACCAAAGCCACCTTCAAGCCTCTTGGCTCGGCTGGAGCAAGGGCACTAGACACGCACCAAGCACGAACACATTGCTTACCCCAGCGCCAGCACGGTCGGCACCGTCATCCACCCACCCAAATCACAGCTCTTTTGCGAAAGAGTGAGGAACACGCTCGCTGTCTCACCGGGCAAATATCGCACACGCTCAGTTTTGGCTCATGTGCCCGGGAAGGGAGCTCAGCCCAGCCCCTCCGCTCGCCGAGGCAGCCCTCTCCAACGCGCGGCCTGACGGCTGGTCTCAGCACCACGCACACAGCTTGCCTACACCTGTCTTACCAAGCAGGCTGCACCACTTCGCCCCCCTCGTACTGTGCCCTCAGCCTATGACATCTCCTAACTTGATCGGAAGCTACTTTCCCCCCCGCCCTTCCAGATCAAATAGAAAGGTTGCATCTGGCACAGGGACAAAATCTGTCCCCTGTGACAGCCTCACGCTGATACCATACCTATTCCCTAACCAGCCCCAAATAACCAGCCAGATTTGGAGAGCCGTCCATCAGCCAGTTCACGGAGCCATTAGCTGCACAGTGTCGATGCGTATTGTTCCTTTCCTCAAGCAAATGCTGCAGGAGTGCCAAAACAAATTCCCTTCTCAAAACACTATCAGTCTGTCTTGTAACCTCTCAAAGTAAGCCAACGCATGAGTTCGGGTTCATACGACACTCGCTTTTTCATAAATCCACACTGACTGACACTAAAAACTGTCCTTTAAATTCAGATTTAGAAGAGCTGCTGCTGGTTTCCCACTGTTTTGCCTGGAAACCTTGTTTGGCTGGCTGGCCTGCAACCTCCCGCCTGGTGCAAAATGCCTTTTAGGGTGGAAGAGAGTCACTACCACAGCAATATCCAGTCTGCCTCAGCTGCAGCCTTAGTGCAGAATAAGAAGTCATCTGCTGATTTTTAAACGCCTGCCTTTAGAATCAGCTGTTTAATCTCTACTTCATTTACTGTGGGAATGGAAGAATAGTTCACACGATGACCAGATTATCTGGCTTATTTAACAAATACAGAATACCTACGGAATTTCTTGAGCTTCCCCGTAGCTTCCCTGTACTGACCAGTGTTCAACCCTGAATTCCTAATGGGCCGGTATTGCTTAACGCATCTTTTTATTTCTTAAGTCCTTTAGAGCACCTTTAACTGCTGACCACATTTCTCTCGGTCATTTTCTTCCACTCCCAGTCGCCATGTCTTCGTTTGCTATAATGCGCTGCTGCTGCTTTCACGTTACCCAGCACGGGCATGGCTGTACCGTGACTTTTTGCTGTCTCTCCAACAGCTTCAGAGCTCCCATTAGCGTTCTCGTCTTGTACGCATTTGTGCTCTCTCAAAGCATATGAACAATTTTCCATGTTTTGAAGCCTTCCCCTTTGCAACCACTAGACATAGGGTCCTGCCACCAGCCTTGTATTTGAAAGGAAGGGGCTCTGTCTTGGTCACTTCCCCCCCCCCCTCAACCTCGACGCCAAAATCTTCCTGAGTGAAGTGGCTGGTGAGCATTTACTTAACACAGGCAGGACCAAAGCGGTCGCTCGTTTGCACTTGCCCACAGCTCAGAAAAAAGCAGAACATTTAATACTACTTGCAGGTAGCAAGGCAGAGCCACAGAGCAAACCAGTCTCAGCAAGCATTCCTCTCTCCCACCGCACTTCCAGTGCTGCTGGGCTGCTCAGCACCTGCAGAAACAACACTCCGCTCTGCACAGTGAAAACAAGGGACCGGGCACCAATGAGCAGCCTTTTCCTGTTTCTGCAGTGACTCACCACCACCAAGCTAACTAAACGACCGGCTGGACATCGCTGTGCTGTGTCACAGGAACACTGCGTCTGCAAGACGGATCACACTACAGCCCTCGTGCCTCGCACCAGGCGTGGATCCTCTCCCGCCAGGGCGACCGGGCCACAGGAAAAAGGGGACAGAGGATGGAAATATCGCACTAGTGAAAACTTCTGCCCTTACGCTCTTCCTTTGGAGCCCCACGCCTACAGCGGCAGCCGCAAAAGCATGAGCTGTAGAGGATGGCATCCCTTCCTTCCTCCTCCCACATCTGATTACCCTCCAAATGACACGGCCAACTCGCCAGCACAATTTGACCCTGGGGAGGTTTTAGTGCTCCTACTTGCAGGATTGATCACTTAGTCTTAATTCTACAGGCATTTCTTCATTTAGTTAACGAAGAGTGGGAACATATTTGTGCATTCTCGTGAAATCCTTTACCAGGCCACATTACTTTGGTACAATAAACTCTCCCAAATCCACTGACGATAGTGAAAGTGTTCTCAGAAAAGCAGTTATAGTTGGCATAAAACACCGATGATCAGCCACTCCTTCCCAGATTGCAATACACGCAAACACACATGTGCTAGGTAATCATACAGGAAATGTGCAGTGCAGCTAAGGTGTCCAGCCCCATGGAACCAGAGGGTTTAACGTGGCTGTGCAGACAGATACATCCTAAATTTTATTCCCCAACATAAGCAGGAAAAGAAAAGCCTTTTGTTCCAAACAGGCACCACCAGGTCGTGGCTATAAACGCAGCACTGGATACAAGCTTCAATCCGCCCCCCCACCGCGATTCAGATGACAGCAGTCTCCCCTCGCCGTCCCCGGGAGCTTTCCCCAACCGCTCCGTGCTGCGGCGGGTCGACACAAACACCCTTCCCGCCTGCCTCTCTCCCAGGCGCAAAGACCAGCAGCGCAGGAGCATGGGCTTCGTGCTGCACCGCTCCCTGGAAGCAGATGGATGAATTCCTGAAGCTGCTCCTGCAGCTCTCTGTAAAGAAAGCAGACACGTAAACATCAGGCATCTTCTCAACACGCAAAAACCGATTACGCTAAAGACATGGGGAGAGCCCTGCAAGGTCTGGATCAAAAGCCAGAGACATTGGAGGCAAGAGAAAGGCCTATCAAATTCACCGCACTTTTCCCAGCTTAAGGATCAGAAACGGAGCGTTCTGGCTCATAAATTCTACTTCCAGCAAATTCAAGCTCAAATCCCCTGAAGGCAATAAGGAAAAGGCAATCAACAACAACTCTAACCACTTCACAGATGCTCCTGTTTAGTTTATACAGCACTTCTTACAGCATTCAAATGGGTAAAATGGGATTTCAACGCAGGGGGGCTGACGGCAGCAGGCAGGATTCCTCGGTGAAGACACCAAGGGCAAAGGAAGTTCTGAGCAGCATCATATTGGTTATGATGAGTGAACTCAGCGTGCTCAGCCTTTGCTCATTTTAATCTGCCAGTAAGCAATCCTGGCTAAACTGAACATCCTGCATCTACAGGGCCTTAAAAATCCACAGGAATCACAAAAATGAGGGGAAAAACGAACAAACTGATGCGTTCCCTGGGAAGCCATGAAAAAACTAACAGCTATTTGTTTCCAACTGTTGTTCTGCTTCCCGAGCCAAATGTTCCCAAGTCAGCTGCAGTGGCTGAGGAGTGACCGGTTAGAGCTGGAAAGCTGTTGATTTAAAATTGCAGCTTGAACACTTTCACACTCCTTAACATCTTTTATAGTTCCAGGACCACCTGCTCGAAAAGCGGAGCCCTCCGATGCCATAGCACGTGCCCTTACCCCCGCATCTTCCAACTGCGGCAATCACTGTGGGGACAAAACACTTGGCCTAGCCCCTTCTTCTGCTCTCTCATCAAAAAGATGCGAGCTGGGAACCAGAGAGGAGACGCAGGAAGGGAACGGGCCCCCTCCCTCAAAGCGCCAAGGTCATTGCTCCCATCGTCACCAAAAGAGCGAGAAGAAGCTTCCAGACTCCTCGACCCCCTCTGCAGCACCCTCCCTAATTTCCATGCGTGTTCACTGTAAGACGATATCCATCCCTACTGCTCCGGGAGATGACAAAGGAGAAAGAACCATTTGACTCCAGGATAATGGAACACTAACCCAAGTCTTCTTTACCTTGTATACGCTTTGACTCGCTCAGATTTGAACAGCATGGGGCATTCAAGACGAAATCACTAGGATTTTTTCCTTTTTTTTTTTTTTTTTT
>Ga0065711_1038093_pt1 | contig 19171 bp, 8 predicted proteins | sample Hoacrofraction12_FD_59098 | JGI IMG/M metagenome (GOLD analysis project Ga0065711, IMG submission 59098) | Hoatzin crop microbial communities from Cojedes, Venezuela - Epithelial fraction 12 v2 (version 2) | ecosystem: Host-associated > Birds > Digestive system > Esophagus > Crop | place... | reverse complement strand
GTGGCCAGCAGGTCAAGGGAGGTTCTCCTTCACCTCTACACTGCCCTAGTGAGGCCTCATCTGGAGTACTGTGTCCAGTTCTGGGCTCCCCACTTCAAGAAAGATGAGGAGCTACTGAGGAGAGTCCAGCAGAGGCCTATGAGGATGATGAGGGGACTGGAGCATCTGTCCTATGAGGAGAGGCTGAGTGAGCTGGGCTTGTTCAGTCTGAAGAAGAGAAGGCTGCGAGGGGACCTAATAAATGCCTATAAATATCTGAAGGGTGGGTGTCAAGAGGATGGGGCCAAGCTCTTTTCAGTGGTGTCCAGAGACAAGACAAGGGGCAATGGGTACAAACTGTAGCATAGGAAGTTCCAGCTGAACATGAGGAAGATCTTCTTCCGTCTGAGGGTGACGGAGCACTGGAACAGGCTGCCCAGGGAGGTTGTGGAGTCTTCTTCTCTGAACATATTCAAGACCTACCTGGACAAGGTCCTCTGCAACCTGCTCTAGTTGACCGTGCTTCGTCAGGAAGGTTGGACTAGATGACCCACAGAGGCCCCTTCCAACCCCTAACATTCTGTCATTCTGTGATATCTGGTCTCCTGATGGTACCCCACAGATATTATTAAAATTCTTTTTGAAGACAACAAAATATCTCCCTCTGAAACAAAACCTGAAAGTGATTCTTGGAATAGCTTCTTTGACAGATAGCTTCCAAGATGCTGAAAGGATAAGACAACATTGGGTTTGTTATTGTGTGCTCTACACAGTTCTCCAATACTTTTTGAATGAGCTTTTGATCCACAAGTTCCTGAGCATACCATCATTGCAGAGCATGCAAAGTATTTCAAGCTATAAGACTATGGCTCTGACAGCCTGCAATAAGGACTTCACATCATTAGTTATATTTTCAACAGAAAAAAAAACCAACAAATAAAATCACAAAAATATTCATTGTGTCTTTCGTTCAAAGGATCTCTGTGTGGGACAAAAATAAATGTCAGTGTCAACCTCTGCTTAGTGTGGATGTAGTTAGATTGTCTTACGCTAACCTTGAATATCATGCATGTGAACCCCCCCACAAAAATTGATCCTGAGACCAAAGGTAATTGCATAGTATAAATCGATCAAGTAGCCAGTATGAGCAGCCGGTGCATAGGTATCAGTGGGTTAGTAGGGAGATCCCCTTAGGACCAAATCTCAGTCCATTCCTGCATCTGTGATAATGATGTAAGTTTATTTATTAGTAATTTTGGCAGATGACAGGCTTTGTTGGGATAATAAATCAGGAAAAGGAGAGGTTATCTCTGTGCAATTGGCATAATCTGGGTGAATGACCAGAGTGGGAGCCATTCACCAAGCCTGACTGTATTCTAGTGTGGTTAATGTCCCCCTCTGAGATTAATTAGTCTCCTACTCTGAACAGTTCTCTGGAGGTTACTATCACACTATCTTCTCTACTGACTGCAAGTGACTCTAGGGAAATTAGCCTTTATAGACAAAAATTAGTCTTTGGTAATACATTTCCCTTCCCTGGTCAGACAAATATCTGCATATCTAGCATCTGAATGATGCATATGCTTGTAGAGTCTCTTGCAAAATACCACTTGGAAAAAAGAAAAGGACTGTGTTCACTACAATTGCACAAAAAATACACCTGTTTTGGAATAAGGGACAAGCGCAGCTACTCTTCAGGCTAAGGCACAACTGTGAAACCCTCTAACAAGTTAAATCACCTGGATGAATAAGAACCAAGGAAAACCGTATCACAAGAAAACTTTGGTCATTGATGGTCCCTTACTACTTGGAAGCAGTTTGTGAGGTCCTGGATTTGCATATATAATTTGTGTTACTTCAGTTTTTCCTGCCTATCAAATAAATAAAACGTTATCTAATACTGAATAGTCACAACGTGTATGAACTTTCTCACTGTAACACCCCTTTCTCAGAGACCCTGTCCCTTTAATGTATTGAACTGGCATTGCTTTTCCAGAAAAAACGAGAGCCATTGCCTTTTGGATCTGCAGTGAATATATGCAATGTTCCCACATCATTGCACAGAACAAAAACCTGTTTTTTTCTTTTATGTAGAGCATCCTATACTTATTTCAGAATTTACTTTTTTCATAACAGATCTAAGACCATGAAAAAGGGAATGTTTTTTGAAACACAGCAATGTAGATTCCAACATTCTTCTCTATCAAGGACTGTTTCTTTGCATTTGGAGAATGGAAGAATATTTTACCATGGATTTTAAAACTTTTTACAATAGACAATTAAGGAGCAAGCAATAACTAAACACTATATAGGTGACATCAATGTCAAAATGTGAGACGGTGAAGTCCTTTTTACTCACTGCTATATTTGGGTAAGTTGCAGCTTTCTTAAATCAAATATTTAGGTCCAGAAATGAAATAAAAGAAACCCAAAATTTCACAATTAGCGTGGTCATTTAGTGCATAGAGTAGCATAACATGTGGCTTGCAAATGAAGTCACTTTCCTGTAAGCTCATCCCTCCAAGATATATCTGTTGAAATAATGCCCATATAGAATTTTTTAGATGTGGACATCAAGACAAAAAAAGAGAGGACAACATGCATGCAAACACACACAAATTCCTTCATACTCATGAAAAGAATTGTGTAAATACCCTTACTTTGCGCTAAGATAAAATTTACAAGTATATTGTACATATTTAGTAAAGCTGTGACACACTTTCTCCTTCTCAAATGGAAGTGGCATACATAGGAATTTACTAAGGAGGAAGAGTATGTTCGTGCTCTACATCATAATCTGGTACAGACGTATGGATCGTGCCTCTGTGATCTCCGGACATCTGTTTCTTTAGAAACTGTCCTCTGCAGATAACACAGACATTTCTGAAAAGTTCATAGAAAGAACAAATTTCACTTACTGAGCTTTCTGAATATAAGTAATTGCATAGTTTTCTGTTATTTTGACATAATGCCCAAAATAGAAGAGCATGTCTGCAGATGGATAACAGTTATGATACCAGAGAAAGACTGACTGCTAGAGTAACGAGTATGTTTTTTGTTTTATGATCTTCTTGCCTGGATTCTGAATTACCTCAACAGAAGCTCTGTGACGTGCAGTAAGCCTTAAAGCTATATAAGAATATAGTTGCCTAATCCTAGGTTTTTGACTCTTAAAAATGTTCCTAGATACTTGAGTAAAACTTTCTGATACAATGCCATAAGGTAAATATTGATGGAAATCTTCAAATCTTACTGTCTAATGTTTGTCAAGCACACTAATAATTGTCTTTTCCCTCCATAGTTTTTTTTCCCATTGAATCAGGGTACATAATTTAGAGACAGAATGTGGAAGTTACAGATTTGATACCTGTGTTAAAGTGGTCTAATTACGCAGCCCTTGATTTCACCAGCATACAAAAATGCAGAGCAAGAAAACGGCACCAAATTCTCTCTGCCAATCTTCACTCTACAACTGGAGGTTTCACATGGTTATAAACAAGGAGGTCAGAAGAGCTGGCAGGAAGCGGCTTCATGGTTTTCTCCTATATTTTTATTAGTCTTGAAAATCAAATATCCTCAGAACCACCTACCGTAAGACTTCTATTTTTACAGTTTAAATTGTGACATCTAAGTGGTTTTTCCTCCAGTGTGCCTAATTAGAAGAAGGACAAGAGATTTGCAGCCTGTGTAGTGCTGATGTGTTAGTGTTAGAGAGGAGATGGTGACATCAGGAGTTGGGCAGTTACTTTACTGTATGAAAAGGCAAGTCACTGTAAATTCAGACTCATTTTTGCGGTAGTTCTATGTTACGTATTGCCGTGGAGACTCATTCCTGTCTGTCTGAAAGTCCAATACTGTCAGCTGTTAAGTTATTCTGTTTAATAAGAACTGAGGGCATTCATCAGCTCACAGGTTCCTGCGAGGCATTTCTGTCTGCTATTTTTTTTCTCTGCTAACTTCTATGTCAGTCAAACAAAGCAAAATTGAATTTTGAAGAGGAAAAACAAAATCTATGCATCAGAAGACAAAATGGCAATCCACTGTAATCTTCAGTGTATAAAACAGGTTCATGTAACTTGCAATCAGTGTAGTGCAATGGCTTAATGTACCATTAAAAAATAATTCACATCCAACTCAAATCACCTCTGTGGAACTGTGCATTTGATTTCATAAAGCAAGCCAGAGACACAGCATGAGGCTAAACATATCTAAATATTAGTAAATTACACACATAACTAAACACAGATTTGACTTCCATTACCCTTATTTTTTAAGACATAAAATACTCAAGCGAAAGTGATATTCAGGAATAGGGAAAATAGGAAAAAAACCCACCCCACAATCAAAAGAACATGTTTTCTGATTTCAGGACCTTCTCTTTCAGAAACAATCATACTGGAAATTTTGAGCTAGGCTGTATCACTCAGTCTTTTTGTGACTTTGTCTATTTAAAAGCAATCATGCTCATAAACTAATCTAAAAGTGAAACATATCAGGAACAGCCTTCAATAAATCATGATGCTTGCTCTCTATAGCTTTCCTATACTTAAAATGTTTATAATTCCTTCTCAATTTACTAATACATGTTAAGAGGATTCTGGAAGTGGCAAAAAAGGGAATATCTCTTTGTCTTTTATGAGCTGATTGACTTGCCTTACGAAATTTTTATTTTGTGCAAAAGTAGAAAAAGACTTCATTGAGTATGTAAAGTATTCTAGAGAATATTGAGTCGCTTATCCAAGCTCCCTCTTACTCACTAGTGATGTAGTCATAGTGTATTTCCACTTTGCAATGTGCTTTACTGTCAATGCTTTTATGCTGACATATGTGGCTGTTTTAAAACAGAAGTTCCTACATTGGTCAATACATAGAGAAATAGATGAACTTTTTTCTGGTCTCAGATTTCGAGAGTTTTATTCAGATCTGTACACTGATGTCAGAAAACAAGAATGATCTTTTCTTTCTACTTTTCCATGTATATTTTCTGTATATAGCCATATGTTCATTCATGTTTTGTCTGTCTTTTCAAAGTTATGAAGCTAGAATATTCCCTTAAGAAGAATTTTAAAACCTGATCATGACAGAATAATTAAAACCAAAGACTTCATCACAAATTCAATGGGTTTGATTTTAATGGGACTACTTACAGAGTAGTACCATTTCCTGAGTTGAGTGGTATGTTACACCATATATTGTTGGACTGAAACAGATGAAGTTATGCAGGAAGTAAAGGAATACTTCTAAATCATGGTAATCACATTTTGACTCTTCTTAAGAGAACATGGCATCTGACAAGGACAGTATTCTTACTCAATCCTTGCAAAGTGAGGCTTGAAAAGGCTCAGAAGAGGATTTGAAGTGCAGTCTTACACTACCTACATGTGTTAACTTATTTTTGAAATCCCTGATTTAGTTTTTATGCTGAAGTAAAAATTATCTGCACCATTTGGCAGGATGAAGGTGATGCTTGGACGGCAACTTCCAGAATTTGCCATTGTGGCAAACAATTGAAGAAGATGCATAAAGACCACACACAGAACAGTGGTGCAAGTTTTCCACTCCATAATTACTTCACTCTCTCTGTAAAGAGTCTTAACCTTCCAGAGGATGTCTCCTCTTCCATAAATATTGCTGACACAGCAGAAAACAGCTGGGATTTTCTGTAAATATTAAACTCAGACAATTAACTCATGTACAACACACACGTCATCATATTCATTTGCCATTTTCATGGTGGCTTGTCCTTTCTACATTTTATTATTCATTTATGATAGCTATTATATGCCTTTCAGAGTCTATCTGGCTCTCCTGAGGAATATTTATGACTATTATAGGGCTCTTATGAGAAGACCCAACGATAGTTATTGCGGAAACTCTGTGAAATGCTACATTAGTGCAGAGATATGCTGGTAGTAAAATACCTGAACTTGTTTCAAAGTATCCCTTGATGCAAATTAAAAGACAGGATTCTTCTGGTGAGGTTCTGTATCTCCTCTAACCCTGTCACCTTAGAGAACTGAGTAGTTCTGATTGAGAGTTTAGTATTCAGTGGTTGCAGCTGGTTCCTGAAAGCAAGAGACGCTGGAAAAGCTTGCAATGGAAAGAAACAAGAAAGAGAAGATTTTAAAAGATATATGCTGCAGCAGTAATGCAGCAGAAATAAAAATGGAAAGAATGTACGTGAACAGAAGGCCTAAAGATGCACCTTCTGACACTCAGGGACACCTCTCTCGTCCTTTACCCCTCTATTTCCTTCTATTTCAAAGAAAATGGGGTGGTGTCTTGAAGTGAATCTGAATACTGCAGTACTGCACCACCTGCTGGGAGGGAGAGAATCTGGAAGGAAGAAAAAGAAACTGGGGGAGGAGGGCGAAGGACACAGTTTTCACTAGCTTTTTTAAATGAGTGTCTGATTTCATCCCTGTTTCAATAAATAACCATACAGTAAACTGCTGAATCATTTTCATTTCATCTATGGCCATTAAGAACTTATCTATGTTTCTAAACTATTTTGGCCTCCCTGTGTAAAGAACAAGTAGCCATTTCAATTCAGAACTTGGAGATTTTCTGGAAGGTAAGTGGATGTTATAATGGCAAACATGGTATGCTGACAGGGAAGAAATTTTGGGGAATATCTTGGATGGAAGGTGTACGAAGCGAATTTGTCAGGCCAGAAGAATTTAAAAAAAAAACAACAAAGTGACAAAATTACAAGAAATGTGAAAACAAAGGCTTGAAAATTTGACACTGTCTGGCACGACATCCTTGTCTCTAAATTGGAGAGATATGAGTTTGATGGATGGACCACTCAGTGGGTAAAGAATTGGCTCGATGGTCGCACTCAAAGAGTTGCTGTCAACTGCTTGAAGTCCAAGTGGAGACCACTGAAGAGAGACATTTCTCAGGGGTCAGTATGGGAACTGACACTGTTTAACATCTTTGACAGTGACACAAACAGAGGGAATTAGCGAACCCTCAGCAAGCTTGCTGATGACACCAAGCTATGTGGTGCAGTCGACGTGCTAGAGGGAAAGGATGCCATCCAGAGGGACCCTGACAGGATTGAGAGGTGGGCCTGTGGGGACCTCGTGAAGTTCAACAAGGCAAAGTGCAAGATCCTGCACATCGTTTGGGGAAATCCCAAGCACAAATACAGGCTGGGCAGAGAATGGATTGAGAGCAGCCCTGAGGACAAGGACTTATGGATGCTGATTTACTAGAGAATCAGCATTACCTGGCAATATGCATTCGCAACACAGAAGGTCACAGAATCACAGAATCACAGAATGGTAGGGATTTGAAGGGACCTCTGTGGGTCATCTAGTCCTACCTTACTGATGAAGCAGGGTCAACTAGAGCAGGTTGCAGAGGACCTTGTCCAGGTGGGTCTTGAATATGTCCAGAGAAGGAGACTCCACAACCTCCCTGGGCAGCCTGTTCCAGTGCTCCGTCACCCTCAGAGGGAAGAAGATCTTCCTCATGTTCAGCTGGAACTTCCTATGCTACAGTTTGTGTCCATTGCCCCTTGTGCTGTCGCCGGGCACCACTGAAAAGAGTTTGGCCCCATCCTCCTGACACCCACCCTTCAGATACTTATAAGCATATATTAGGACCCCTCGCAGCCTTCTCTTCTTCAGGCTGAACAAGCCCAGCTCCCTCACCCTCTCCTCATAGGACAGATGCTCCAGTCCCCTCACCATCCTCGTAGCCTTCTGCTGGACTCTCTCCAGTAGCTCCTCATCTTTCTTGAAGTGGGGAGCCCAGAAGTGGACAGAGTACTCCAGATGTGGCCTCACTATGGCAGTGTAGAGGGGAAGGAGAACCTCCCTTGACCTGCTGGCCAAACTCCTCTCAATGTACCCAGGATCCCATTAGCTTTCTTGGCAGCCAGGGCACACTGCTGGCTCATGGTTAACCTGTCGTCCACCAGGACACCCAGGTCCCTTTCCACAGAGCTTCTCTCCAGCAGGCCCGCCCCAAGCCTGTACTGATGCACGTGGTTGTTCCTCCCCAGATGCAGGACCCTGCACTTGCCTTTGTTGAATCTCATCAGGTTCCTCTCTGCCCAGCTCTCCAGCCTGTCCAGGTCACGCTGAATGGCAGCACAGCCTTCCGGTGTGTATACCACTCCTCCCAGTTTGGTGTCATCAGCAAACTTGCTGCGGGTACATTCTAACTCTTCATCCAGGTCATTGATGAAGAAGTTGGCCAGCAGGTCAAGGGATGTGATTCTGCCCCTCTACTCTGCTCTGGTGAGACCCCACCTGTAGTCCTGTGTCCAGCTTTAGACACCTCAGCACAGGAAAGACATGCACCTATTGGAACGGGTCCAGAGAAGGGCCACAAAAATTATCAGAGGGATGGAACATCTCTGCTGTGAAGAAAGGCTGAGGGAGTTGGGTCTGTCCAGCCTGGAGAAGAGAAGGCTGCGGAGAGACGTTATATCAGCCTTCCAGTACCTGAAGTGGGCCTACAAGGAAACTGGACAGGCACTTTTTTCAAGGGCAGTTAGTGATAGGACAAGGCATAATGGCTTCAAGCTGAAAGAGGATAGATTTATATTAAATATGGGAAAGAAATTCTTCACTGTGAGGGTGGTGAGGCACTGGCACAGGTTGCCCAGAGAAGTTTTGAATGCTCCCTCCCTGGAAGTGTTCAAGGCCAGGCTGGATGGGGCTTTGAGCAACCTGGTCTAGTAGAAGGTGTCCCTGATCATGGCAGGATAGATGGATGTAGATGATCCATAAGGTCCCTTCCGACTCAAACCATTCTATGATTCTATGATTCTATGATAATACAAGGATACAATATAAATATAAATCTTTGCAATTTGGGTACAACTATTAACTTTACCTTATACAGAATGTAAATTCCTGTGATGGTTTCATGTCCTATGAATACAAGAAACAGATTACACTTTGCAGGAGCATTATCACAGTTGCTTAATACATTTGTACCAGTGAAATCAATGGTATAAATTACACAGTATTCTTATTATCTTTTCAGTACACAATCAGAACTGAGTTTTTGGTCAGTGTTTGAAATTTTTTATTTATTTAGTTTGGCTGGGCTTTAAGCAGTTTAGGGAAGAAAGCTGTGCATTGTCTTGGAATGCAGTTTAATGCTATTTTGGACCACTCCAGGACTTCTGTGTAGGATGTCCTTTGGCTGTTTGAGGGAAGCTAAAGAGAGGTATTTGCCAAGACAGGAATTTACAATAGTAAAGCTAGTCTCCTCAGGTATCTTCTTTAATCAAAGGAGAGGAGCAGGTTCCACAAAGGAAATATTTCATAATAAGAGGCTTTTAGCCATCATTGAAGGTGTCCTCCTCCACTGGGGATGCCTAAGAAGATTCTCCTTCATAGGTAAAAGTCTTTTTGACTAACCCTTCAAAGGCTTATCACACTTCATTAAAAGAAGATCTTCTTAAAATATTTCTTGGCATGGAGTGTGTTTTAAAGTTTAGGGCTCTACATTTCCATTTCTCTCTCCTTAGTGGCATATTTTCCTCTACCCATTACTCCCACTTACAGGTCATTGCTTTTATTCAAATTATTAGTAAAAAATACTCTTTTTGTAGCAGGGTAATCATAACACTACAGGAACAAAATATTATGCCCACTTTCTTGTACTCCTTACTGTAAGCTGCCTGGAACAGGGATTGTGTTTTGCTTTCAGTTCTTACCCAAAACTCAGCAGATTGCCCATATTTAGCCAACATAAAAGAAAAAAACAAACCAAAACAAAAAAAATCCAACCCAAAACTCATAATGACTTAGTAAATAAATTAACTGAAGCCAATGTTCTTGGTTTGCTCAACCTGAGGATCTGCCCCTGAGTATTTATTAGAGTGTGGGATTAAATGTAAATAAATAATATTGCACTGTTGGAGTGTATGGTAATTGAGTTATTTTGTTTTCTGAATTCCCTGTCTTTTGCTCTTCTGGTTTACTTTAATTAACAAGCAGCATGAAGCTTTTCAAACCTGCCCTTGGTGTTCATTGAGGAAGAGGGAGAGCAAATGCCAAACTTCAACCTACAATATGTCACAAATAGTGAGATACCTTATAGGAGGTAGCAGAAAATGTATTTGTTCACATTTAAATTAAGTGTTTCAAATAATTATTTAACTGAGAAGTAATAAGCCAGTTATTGCAGGTTAATTAAATGCCATTTGATGATTAAAAAGATATTATTTATTCAGATTAACAACTATTATGCAGCAATGTAGCCCCACACCCTGCTGTGACTTATTACTTTAGAAAACTCTGTCAATGTATTTCTTGTTTTCAGGCTTGTTTTTTCCTTTTGCTCAGTTGCTACTTATGACACCTTTAAAACACTAGAAGAAAATAACCCAAAATTCTTAGTATAAGATTTTTTTCCCCTAACATAGACTATTTTTTTATTTTTATATGAGTGTTTCTAAGAGTTCAGCTACAGTAACTGTAAGGAAAACACCAATGAAATATTTCAAGTGCTATACATATGCATGTTTATATAAAACAGAAAGGAGATTTGCAAAGAGTGTATACAAAATAACAGAAACGGAATAAATCAAATGTTGAATCTGTAGGCTTCCAAAGAATGCTGTTGATTTACCTCATGGGCCATACTCATTAAAATTTCCTTAGAGCTGTGCAGCCATATATGCTACTGCATTTCGATGTAATGTGTGAATACTGCCTTGTGGTGGTCAGGAGTGGGTGCTGGAAAAATAAGCAGCATTAACTTTTGTTTGTCATCTACATTACGATCTTTCTTTATCCACATATTCTTTTAAGAAAGCCTTTTCAAAAGTGCATTAGTGCTTATGTTGTGCTGTGTTGATAGGTTATTTAGAATTCCTTGTAGATGAAAGATTACCATAATAGAGCAATCTTTTCACCCGTATTAATACACAGTATGAGTAACATCTTTTCCTGTTGTAAATCCAGAACACCATTAAATCAAAGCAACTGTACAAATTAGTTTTGCATGCACAGCAAGACAGCAGGATTCACCCACCTTCAGTTCAGACAGGAAACTGCAGCCTGGCAGGTAGCCTGTTACAATTATTTTGTTTTGGAAAGATTGTGCAACTTCCATGAGGTGAGGGAAGTGGCAGTCATGTACATGTGTACTGGTTCTTTGCCACTTTTGCTGAAGTGGTTCTCATCTTCCTCAATGAACTGCCACTGCACAAGAAGATTTTATACTACAGAACACAGATACTGAGTTTCCTCTTGCCTCTTCACAACACATTTTAGTGCTGTTACAGCACCTCTTTTTGCCTGCAGTAAAAGGTTTGCTTCTGTTTCTCCATAGAAAACACTTCTGAGACATTCCAGTACTAATACATGCATATTTATTTGATTTCAGGATCCCAGTCTGATGTTAGGAATTTAGTAATTGGAAAAGTAATTCTCTGTACTATTAGAAAGCTAGAAGACATTATATGCTTTTGGTTTTTAGGTATACCTTCACTGAGATGTATAATCTCTGTTCAGCAGCCCATAAGTAAACTTGAGAAATGCTGGGTGTCTTCACCCTTAGAGTCAGCTATCAACGTACAATTTGCTTTATCCTGTTTTGACATGGAACACAGTTGCTTAGCTCACCTTAAGTTAAAAATATAATGAAGACAGGAATCAATCAAAAGATGAATTTACTATTATTTATATCAAAGTTCTTCACTCAAAGTGAGGCGGAGAAGAATATTCTATAAGCTGATTTACAACTATTGCGTAAAGTCACATAACAACAACATAAAACAGTTTCTTTTCACTGCTATGGACTGTATTGCCATTCCTATTCTGTAAAAGAAATAAATAAATAATTATGTAAAACCACATCATAAAACACAGTAGAAATGTTACTTTGACTAGAAAACATTTTACACCAGTATACATAGCTATTATGACTTCTGAGAGGGCAATGAAGCAAAGAACTAAGTCGCCTTCCAATCTTTTTCTCTGAAGTCAAGGATGGCTTTGCTAGCACCAGCAGGTTTATAAACAGTCCTCTTAACAGTATAGTAATTGAGAGTAAAGTTATTTTACAGAATCAAAATCTTCCTAATCTATCTCAGGCATTAAGGGAAAGACAAACTTACAAAGGAAAGGGTCTCAAGAAAAGAATGAATTACACTAGCTTATATTCCCTCAAACTCACTGACTCTTAAATTTGAAGAGAAGACAGTTAATAGGTTTGTTTTCACAGCAGTTGGGTGTATAAGTGCTTTCTCCAGGGGTCAGGAAGGTCAGTCTCTCCTAAGCACAACAGGCAATAGACTAAATGTGAGCTACCATGCTGAACAAGACAGAGGACCTTTTCTTGACAAAAAAGTTGGCAAGAATAGAGGAGAATGTAGTGTCACTTATTTTGCTTTTCCTTCAGACTGCTCTAGCAGACAGTTTCAGCAGCTTCTTGTCTCTGGAGTACTCATGAAAGTGATGTAAAACTGTGAAAGGATGCAAATGGTATGTATCAATAGGTGTCAGGATCTTCCTGTTGCTTGGGTTAAACATCTGAGGATATTTTAATAAGGGGATTTAAACATTTAAGGTAAGTCCATTTCCAGACATAAAAGTCTGGATACTCGATACTTTTAAAGTGCCATTTGGTGTAACTGTGTGTGCCATACAGCTGTTGTAGATCTGACTCTCATTTTTTTGTTTAACTTTCCAAGACTTATTGCAAAGTACAAATTGCAGTTGGGTTTACAGTGGCTTGGTATACCTCAGAACATCCTCTGCAAACCTCAGCTTGTCCTAAGACTACCGCAACAGACATTAAAATAAAAGAGCGATAAGTACACAGATCACATGTAAAATGCATTGTCTCGGTTTTATTAAAATGTCAGTGGATAACGATGGGGATGGTGGTGGAAATGGGAGGCAGAAGTATTCAAATAATTGAAAACAGATTATCATACATTTTGCCTGTGCCACTTTCAATACATACCATTAATGATTGAAATCAATGCTCTTTGAAAGCCGTGAGATGGTCTAAAGATAAAAATAGCTTTCAGCCTTAAACAAGTACATATTAAAATATCCTAAAACATCCGTACCTGTTATTACTATTTAATTCAAATAAAATGATGGATTTTACACATATTATTCATTTTGTGTTGTTTAACCATTTTACTTTTCTCTAAGTTCAGAGGATAATTACTAACCAGTCATTTAGATTTTAATCATTCCTATTTTCTTGTTTTCATATACTTAAAAGAGATATCAATATATTTGGTGTTTCCAACACTTAATCAGAAGAAACAATCCATGTGGGGTTTAGATTTTTTTTTTAAATAACATGGAGGTATTGCGGACACCTAATAAATAAAGGAGAAATTCTACTGGGTTCTATAATTTCTAAACTTCCCCATTACACTATATTCATAGGGTCTTTTTGCGTTCCTTTCTTCTGCTTTTTTTTTTTTAAACTGTGTTTCTACAGCTTTCTCAAATTTTGTTAAAACATAGCAAAATCAAAACAATTTCTTTATTTTTGTGAATTCTGCAACTCTTTCTTAAGTCAACACTGTTTCAGAAAACATTTATATGAAAAGAAGAAGGGTGAAAACAAGAGAGAGCTCCCTGATATACAGAACTAAAGAATTCCAGTCCCTGATATATATGCAATGCTTCTCAATTTTTTTCTTTAATGAACTCAAGGTATTTTATGATTGCAGTAGATACAAAAGGCAGTGAACCATCAGCTTTTGCTTCACATCAGCCAGTTTTCTGCTCCACTCTTTCTTGCTTTGATGTTTCACGTCATATCGAAAAAGATGACTTGCATAATGCTACATACTAGGAAGAGGGTTACTCCAGCACAACAGATGGGGAAGGCAAATCTCATTATATGGAAGAAACAAGGCCATGGTCAAGTGTTGCAGTCTTTTGTTTTATTAAGTTCCTTTAGAATACGAAGCTTTTCAAACTGCACTCCTTCTTCAGGCATCCCATCCTCTCCAGTAAGAGGTATATCACAGATGACCCACCCACACATCAGGTCAGGAGTGTGCAGGAGTCAAGAAGTGGAACCAGCGGTGCAGGGTTGCAGCTGTGTGAAATGTCATCCTTCTGCATGTTGCTAAATGGGTTTGGAGACTTCACTGTGCTATAGCTGCACACAAAAAACTCTGATTAGTGAACCACAGAGTTCAGAGGCAGATAGTCAAGAGATGAGCATCTCATCTCATCAAAGGAACAATGAGAAGAACAAAATATCCAAAAATACAGGAAAGTTAATATACAGAAGAGAAACAGGCTTTAGGGTCTACAAGAGACAGGAATGACAGGGAATCTCTGACCACAGTGTATGGAGGGAATCAGGAACCTGTATGCATGTCTGCTTTACTTTCTTAAAAGAAGAACAAAGAAAGAGTTTATGAGAATGTAGCTGAGGAGGTATGAGAAGCATTTCACTTCCGTGGGGGAAAGTGCAGAGGATGAATAATGGCTTTAGCCCACATGAAAACACTGTATACAGGAAGGACAGGACTTCCCATAGGATGTATAGATTCCTTTCATTTCCCTGTAACCCTCATTGAACAGAGATTCTGGCAGAGACTGCAGGAATTGCATGAGAAGTTAAGAGAATCCCAAGAGGCAAAGTTGTGAATGCTTCAGTGACAGTCTTTCCTTTTCATGGCAGCCTATTTTTGTAAAATGGTATGGCCAGTCAAGATGTTTGTGAAATGTAGTTGAAACTCACCAACAGGCTGAAGTGCTGGTGTGACTGTGCTTGCAACAGAGACATAACCATAGCCATATATTGTGACCCCCTACACCTTGCGGGTTAAGAAACCAAGAGGAAGAGGAAAGGATGAACTTCCAGCCCCCAATGTAAATGTCATTCTTTTTTACTATAGTTATTATGCTGAACAATAAGAAATGCTATGAGAGAGAACAACAGTAAAGTCAAAACTTTTTCTTAATTGGAAAAATAAATTAAAATTTCAATTTGTAACAAAAAGAAATTTTCTTTTTCAAATGTTTTCATCGAAATGTGTTCTATACAATGATATTTTATTGCAAAAAGTATTTATTGGAAGACACATTCTTCAGGGAGAATTTCACCATTCCAGACATCTCTGTCAGCTCTAATGGAAGTATTTCTATTAATATTTTGTTTGACATTTTGTGTAATGAATTTTTATGTAGATTTTTGTTTAAGTTTTGAACAATTCGAGTGTTGTTATTTGGAACTGATTATTAGGGAAGTTTAGATTCTCCACTAAGAACACTAGAACTGCATATCAGTATTAAATACTAGAACTGCATATCAGTATTAAATACCTAATTCATTGTTTTCAGCCGAAGGATTTAAAATTCTTCCTGTCCTCCCATAATCATTAAGGTAGATTGGTAAAGTGTCCGATAGACCTATCTATCTGGAACACAATTCATAGGGAGGCTTCATTGTCAAACAAAAATGTCCAAAGGAGATGGCAATTCAAAATCAGTTGTTCAAAATATTACTATATTGTTACAAAAAAGGTCTGCTACCAGCAAAACACTTTGGCACAGAGCAACAGGTATTTTGCATATATAGGCAAGAACACATTTTATTTGTGAAGCAAATCCTGTGGCCTGACTGACATCTTCCAGTACAAATCTATCCTCTCATTTTCGTACTGACACAGTTTTGTTCTTGAGCTTAATTGAATCTCATGTCTGCAGCTTTGGCTGCTATTTTACTCCTTCAGACCTTTTTCTCCTTGATTTAATTTTCTCTCTGCACAACTTTTCTCACAGCTCTCTGCACTTTCTCCTTCCCTGTGGCTCACCTTTTTCTCTCTGTAGTTCTCCTGCTGCTTCTCCATCAGAGGAGAAGATGCTTAGCCGCTGTCCTCGAGTGCAGCATCATACTGTGCATCTCTCACCCTAGCACCACTTGACTATACTCCTCTTCCTTGCAGTAACATTTCCATCCACAGAGGAGCAGCTACAATAACACCAAATTATTATTGTGTATTTCAATGAACAATCCCCTCATGAAGAAGAAAAATTCACTGTATAACAAAGATTATGCTTCAGTATTTTCCTGTTGAAATATTTTCATCTTTTAAAGGATTCTTATTTAAAGATTTCCTTTGATTTCACTTTGGATTTACAAACTCAAAATAAATTAAAATTCTAAACTTTTATTCTTTGTTTAATTCTTTTGTTTTAAGCTAACAATAATGTTCAACTTACTACTTTTTAGCGTATTTTTAACTAGTAACAACAAATAGTTGTGATTTAAAAGCAAAATTTACTTCTCCTTTTTTTTTGTCCCAATGAGCAGAAATCTGAATGTTCTTATGATGGATTTATGAGGGGAAGAAGGGAGGAGAAAAAGTCTCATTAATATTTCTAGCAGTCTGTTTTCCGTTCCTTTTCTGTGGCAAAGAAGATCATAATTTGCCTATACAGCTCCTACCATACTTTTGCTAATCTCAGATGCCAGACTGAAGCTGACAGCAAGGATCTGTGTTGCTGTGCTATGAACATCAATAGTACTAGTACTATGGCAGAGTCCGGGAAATTAATTAAAAATAACCCCTCTCAGCTGGAAAGTTACATGATCCTGGAGAGTCCTCAGCTTACATGGGTAAATAGATAAGGTGCAGAAAAGAGGGATGCTCCGTTATCAGAAGTCAGCCATAGGAAGAAAATAATTGACCTCCCTCTGTTGGACATCCATTGAGACCTTCATGTCAAAACTAAGGCTACATTTTGAAGATATGTTTTATTTAATGTTATTTACGGCTTTTTCCATATATGTATGTGGCCAAGTTTGTTGTTCAGATTCACAGTATCTGTTCGTCATCACAAAATCCCTTGCTTTAGCCTTGAAAATTACAGTCTTCCCCTGCTTATACACAGAGTGGTATTTCAGAGATCATTTTTGTGTTCTGTTTCTTTGTCCACGAAACTAAGTTCATTCATGGCCTTTATCTTATCTATCACTTTGTATGTATATTATTTTAAATTTTAGACTTCATTTTCAAGGGTTTCTACATGTCATTTTCATTCTAGCTTTCAAACAGATACCTTGAAATTTCTCTCACATACATGGATTTCTTTTTCTTCTTAAAGTCTACAAAACTTAATTTTCATTCTTACAGTTCTTCCTCCCAGTTCTTCTTCATGATACCACTGGAAAACTTGACAATGATCAAACAACTCTGAACAGCGCTCGAGTCTGGTGACTGATGCTGTCATGGTTTTCCTGTATTTCCTTTACAGCTGTTTCATTTTAGTGTCCTTTGTCTTAGCCTTTGATTTTAACCTTTCAGGGAAACAATCCCTCTATTCTGACTGAACAGTACCTAGAAGCAGAAATTCCTCAGAAGGGCTCCCAGTTTGTGAGCTAAGAATGCTAGCAAAACAAAGTTTCAAGTCAGGATGAATAAATGTAGCAAGAGAGAAATTCTCCAAGGTATCTATTTTCAATACTGTCTGTTAATTAGTATGTCATAAAACACATGACTTCCATTGTGTTGAGCTAAAGACATCTGTATAACATCTTTGACATAAAGTGTAGTGAAGTTGCTGTTCAAGTTCCTTTCTACGTAAAGATGAAGTTTTCATCATGTTCAACTGTTTTAGCTCTGAGGTTCAAATAACTGACCAGTTGTCTTATCCCAAACTTCCCTGATGCATTTCTTTTTCTTCTGTTAGATTCTCAAAAACGTTTCTTCAAATTCTCCTTGAAAGAACAGGGTACAAAGTATATTAATGTCTCCAAAGGAATACATATACTGCTGTATATCATAACACTAAAAATAGTGTTGGGTGTTTAGAGCTCCTATCAGTGGCAGAGGAAGGCAATACCCCTGAGCAACATAAGTGTTTGTGTAGAGAATCCCTTTACTTATGCACGCCTGCTAAATACGAAAAAGCAGGCTGCAGAAAGGCCTTGTTACCATACAGCTATAGCAGCCTACATGAACCGGAAGACTCTCTCCTATCTATGACTTGCCTGTTTATATTTTTTCTTCTCCCTTTCAGTATTTATTACAATTTATTTAAGTATCCTGGTGTCACAGTCTCTTTTAGACCATCTTTTACCTAAGGAAACTACTAGAGCATTGGCTTCTTTCTGTTTTGTCCCATGTAGGTCCGACTTATTCTACTTTATAAGTTATGGTGATGGAGGGTTTTCACATCACTAAAATTCAGCTTCCAAGGGTTGTGTATTAGAAACAATGTGAAAGCTTCCTCTTCATATTGCCTGTACACATAGGTGTAAGTCAGAATGCTAGCTTGTAATGAGTGCAGCTGTTAAACAGTTATAATCTATTTTCTATTTAATGTTTGTTTAAAATTAAAATGATCTCTTCTATATATGACAAAAAATATCTTCTAGCAAAATAGTCACTGGTAAGCCTGCAGACAGATGAGTCCTTGGTTTATATCTTCCCTGCCAACATCCTCTGCCTCAGAAAAATATTCTTTAACTAATGAGGCCATGTTCATTTTGTGGTGGCTTGGTTTTTTGTTCTTTTTTTTTTTTTTCCCCATATACCTGTAATTACTGAATGTTGGCCAATATACTCACTTAATCTTTTCAATGTGTGAACTGTTGCTTTATCTGTCTTAACAGATGGAAGCTGATTTTGCACTACTTGAATTTTCTAAATTGATGCTGCCAGGAACTGCTTTGCAAGAGCTATTGAACTTTCAGTTCAATAAGATAACTTAGATCTTTGTTAATTCCATAGAATAATTAAGATTTCCTGTAAGTGGAAACCTTGGACAGGTATATGGTGCTTAGAAGTACAAAAGCTGTTCAAGAATCATTATTATATCAATGTAGTACATTGATATCATTGTAAAATAGAAATATAACAGGTAACAGAGGAGTTATAAAACAGTCTGAGCTGTTTAAGCAAGATGCATGCTGACCTCGGACTATAGAAAATAATCTGCTGTTACTTACATGATATTTTGACCAGACTCTTTTCAGTGGTGCCCAGAAACAGAACACAGGGCAACGGGCACAAACTGAAGCATAAGAAGTTCCGTCTGAAGATGAGGAAGAAATTCTTCACTTTGAGGGTGACAGAGCACTGGAACAGGTTGCCCAGAGAGGCTGTGGATTCTCCTTCTCTGGAGATATTCAAGACCCACCTGGACAAGGTCCTCTGCAGCCTGCTGTAGGTGACCCTGCTTCGGCAGGGGGGTTGGACTAGATGACCCACAGAGGTCCCTTC